>Ga0075467_10002916_pt1 | contig 13316 bp, 3 predicted proteins | sample DEB08_DNA_9_FD_75067 | JGI IMG/M metagenome (GOLD analysis project Ga0075467, IMG submission 75067) | Aqueous microbial communities from the Delaware River and Bay under freshwater to marine salinity gradient to study organic matter... | ecosystem: Environmental > Aquatic > Marine > Coastal ...
AGGGAAACGCCTTTGGTTTCGGGCATCATCCACAAGACGAACAGCAACTGCAGCACCATGAACCCGGCAAAAAAGGCGAACACCGGCCAGGGGTTGTCGCTGAAAATGCCCTCTTTAGAATCAATGAACACCGGGGTGAGTAAGGTGATCAGCGCCGCAAAAACCCAGTGGGTACCCGACCCAAACGATTGCCCGAAAGCCCGCACGTTGTTGGGAAAGATCTCGGAAATAAAAACCCAGATGACCGCGCCCTGCCCAATGGCGTGGGAGGCAATAAAGACCAGGATGAAAGTGAGTAGAAAAGTGGAACTCAAGCCCGCCATGAAGGCATAGGCCACCATGCTCAGGCTAAGGATATAACCAAGGGATCCGTAGATCATCAGTTGGCGGCGGCCAGCGCGATCGATGAGGTACATCCCCAGCAGCGTAAAGATCAGATTGACCCCCCCAATGGCGATCGAATTCCCCAGCGAATCCTGGGCAGCCAGGCCTGCTTTTTCCAACAGTTCGGGTGCGTAGTAAAGCACGAAGTTGATCCCCGACAATTGGTTGAAAAAGGCGATCAAAAAAGCCAGGGTCAGGGGTTTACTGTACTTCCTGGAAAAAAAGCCTTCGGCCTCTTGGGCGGGTGTCTGCTTGCTGGCCTTGATCTCGGCGAGCATCACCTGCGCTTCCCGCTGATCGCCCCGCGTGATGGCCGTAATGATCGGTAGGGCACGAGCTTCGTCTTTGCGTTTGAGGACCAACCAGCGCGGACTTTCAGACACCGTCAGTACCATCAAACAATATACTGCTGCCGGAATGGCTTCTACCCCCAGCATCCAGCGCCAGGCATTGGCCCCACCGCTCAGCCCGATCAGGTAGTTGGAAATGAAGGCGATGAAGATGCCGAGCACAATGTTGAACTGGTACATCGCTACGTACTTGCCCCGGTTCTTGGCGGAGGAAATTTCGGAAATATAGGTGGGGGCTGCCACCGAAGAAGCACCCACCCCGACGCCCCCAATGAAACGGAAGATCGAAAAGGAATAGGGATCCAATGCCAGCCCAGAACCGACGGCGGAGACCAGGTACAACACACCAATCCAAAACAAAGTCTTCTTGCGGCCAAAGCGCTCGCAGGGAATGCCACCGAAGAGGGCGCCAATAACGGTTCCCCACAACGCCATCGACATAATGAACATGCCGTGGAAAAAGGGGGAGGTGTGCCACAATTCCTTAATCGGAAGGTTGGCACCAGAAATGACAACGGTGTCGAAGCCAAAAAGAAATCCGGCTAAAGCAACCGTGGCTGACCAGGTAAATACTTTGTTTTTCATAACTTGTTTTGAATAGGATATCCTGAACAACCAGGAAATTGATGTGCTTAATATGGACAAATATGCTACTAATTTCTTGTTTTTTACAAGGTGGGTCGTATATCCACCAGGCGCCTGCTTTTCCTGGTGGTTTATTTTGTGGTTGCACTGCGGCAGCCACAGCTACCTGAGTCAAAAAAGCAGGCTTTGCCAATTATTCCCTTCTTTAAGCCATATTTTCCTGTAAAGCGGTAGCTTTGCCTACTCATAAGTTCTAGTTTACCTGCCATGAAATATCCCCTGATCCACCAGCCATTCCTGCTTCTTGTTTTTTTTACATGGAGCTTTTCCTTCTTGTCTGCCCAGGGATCATCACCTTTCCAACCAGTGCTTACCCAGATGGGTACGTTGGAAGGTGCCCGCGATCCGAAGTGCCACGCCACGGCGGCGCGCCTGGAAGACTTCATCTACGGGACCCCACTCAGTGTGGCGGCCCGCGAGGCCCGCATCGATTTTCAGCAGCAACTGGTGCGCAGCATCTGGTTGGGGTACACCCAGCGGCTGCCGGCCGATCTGGCCCCTGCCGCCCGCCTGGCCTTGTTCAAGGCGGTGGTGCAGGAGCATTTTCAGTTTGAAATCTTTCCCGAAGGCGTAAAGGTGGCTTTGCCGGGTGGCCGGCAGGTAAATATCCCCGAGCGGGATTTCCGCCAGTACAGCACGGTAGCCTACGCCCTGCGTGCGATCTTGTCGATCCAGCAAGCCTGTTACCTGGACGCGGCCGACCTGGCTCCGCTCGACGAAGGCCAGCTGTCTTACTTTAAACAGGGTATCGACATTGCGGTACTGGCCTTGCTGGGAGAAGCCGACGCCCAGGCCCGCGCCGCCGGCAGCCAGGAAATTAAGGCCGATCAAATCGCCACCGCCCGGTCCAGCTGGCGCTTTCCTTACAGCCACAGCAATCCAGGCGCCGCTGTCCAGTTGAGCCAGCAGGAGATAACGACCATTCTGGAAGCACAGATTGCCGAAAAACAAGCCGCTTACACCGCTTACAATGCCATCAGTCAGGCCGTCTTCCTGCGCAATATTCAAGTGTACTTCTCGAAAGTGCCCTGGCCAAAATCCACCGAAGAATCCGAAGCCTTAAAAAACCATTTCACGGCCATTATGGTCCAGTTCAGCAGCGAATTGCTTCTGTCCGCCCAGGAACTGGCCCGCCAGTCCGGAACAACCCAGCTGAACTACGGACAGATGTACCGGGCGGTGCAAAGTATTTTACCCCACGCAGTGAATTATTTTGAAGACGTCACCTACTTTCCCCACTTGCCCCGGACGGAGCGTACCGTGATTCAGTCCTACGACCTGGACGCCTTTCGCGACAGCGGCCTGCACTGGCAGTACCTGCGGTTTGTGCTGCAGGACCACAGTTCTGAGCTGGTGGTGCTCCCCGACCCCTTTGCCCTGGAGATGTACGTAGAAGGGGTGGCTCAGTTTGCCGTCTTGTTGTTCCGTATGGCTGGTGAGGATGTAGTGGCTACTGGTGGCAGTACCCTGCAGATCGCCAACTTGAACAATGCCCTGGTCAACTTCCAGGAAAAGCTGCTCAAGCACGCCGAAATGCCAGCGGTCAGTACGGCCCGGACGGCCATCCAATCGGCCCCGGACCAAGAAACGCTACTCACCGGCCCCGGCTTTCAGGATATAACTGCTGCCGTAGGCCTGAATTTCAGTCACCGCAATTCCGACTGGCTGAGCCGCCTGATCCGGAGTTACGTCGTCAAAGAGTCCGAAAACCTGGCGCGCCTGGCCATTCCGCCCGCCTTTGGTGGGAGTGGGGTAGCGGCGGAAGATATCGACCACGACGGCTGGGCCGATATCCTGCTGCTGAGTGGCCAGGGCAATCGCCTCTATAAAAACGTAGGTGGGCAAAAGCTGGAAGACATCACCGCCCAGGCGGGCATCGACTGGCAGCGGCCCGACGGGACCTACGGCGAACCCCGCCAACCCATTATTGTCGACTTTGACAACGACGGCAACCAGGACATCCTGATCACCTACGCCAATGACGCTCGCCGCATGTACCGCAACCGCGGCAACGGAACCTTCGAGGACGTCAGCAACAGGGCTCAGCTGGGCGGAGAAGGACTGGTTGCCGGCCCGGCCACCGTGCTGGACTACGACCGCGACGGGCTCCTGGATATCTACCTCGGCTATTTTGGCAACTACCTCCAGGGCGAACTGCCTACCCTCCGCCGGCACAATACCAACGGGACACCCAATAAGCTGTTCCGCAACCTGGGCGACTTCCGTTTTGCTGATGTTTCCGCGGGCTCGGGGGTAGCGAACAGCGGCTGGACCCAGGCCGTAGGCCACGCCGACATCAATGGCGATGGCTGGCAGGATCTCATCGCCGGGAACGATTTTGGGACCAACGCCTACTACATCAACCAGCACGACGGTACCTTCGTCGACCGCAGCGCGGAGCTGGGTACCGACAAGCCGTCCTACACCATGAACGTTGGGGTAGGGGACCTGAACGGCGACCTCCGACCCGATTTTTACATCTCCAATATCGTGGTCATGGAAAAAGACGATAAATACGTCTTGCCCAATGAGGACACCCGGGCCCACTTCGACCCCAAATCCCTGGCGACCATGCGGGTGGTAGAGGCCAATGATCTCTTTCTGTCCAGCCCGAATCAGGAAGCATACGTTACCGCCAACAACGTAGACCGGGGCTATTCGGCAACCGGCTGGTCCTGGGATGCCGATTTTTTTGATTACGACAACGATACCGACCTCGACTTGTACTGCCTCACTGGCATGAACGAGTACAGCGTGTACGGAGTTGAAAATCCCTATTACGCTGCACCCGACGGCGAGGCCAAGGCGGTGGTTTTTGCGACCAGTAATGCCGAGAAGAATATCTTTTTTGAAAACCGGGATGGGGTGCTCAATGTCGTTCCTGCAAGCCCATTGGCTTACCAGAGTACCTCGCGCAGCGCAGCTTACCTGGATTTCGACCACGACGGCGACCTGGATGTGGTAGTGAACGAGTTTCAGGGCCCGGCGCGCTTATTCCGCAATGGGGCTGAGCAAAATCACAACCACTGGGTCAGCATTGAGCTGGAGGGGAATCCAGCCAGGAGCAACCGCGATGCCATTGGGGCCAGCCTCATTATAACCCTCCCGGACGGGCAACAGCTGTGGGAAGAAGTTCACAGCACCACGGGGTACCTTTCGGGCCATCCCAAGGCGGTGCATTTTGGTCTGGGTGCAGCTACGCACTTTCAGCTGCGGGTGAGATGGCCGGGTGGGGAACAGGTAGAATACGGTGACTTTAAGGCCGATCAGGTACACCGAATTGTGCAACAATAGTTGGCCAGCGAAAACATTTGGTGGAAGTTAAGGTCGTTTACTACCTTATATTGACAAGATATTTATATCTTTGATTTTCTATCTCAATCTTCCAGTAAAAACCTATGACAACACTTGATTTCTGCCAATTGCAACGTGGTTGTGATTGGGCTGGATCGCATTGAATCAATTATTCTATAACAAATTATAATTTCAGCCCCATGAGGACAGCTAAACCCACGCAACTATTAGGTCTGCTCGTATGCTGCTTATTTGGATCCGTGTTACAAGCCCAGTCTCCTGCCGTGCCGCAGGTGGTGGTGGATGCCAACCAGGCCCGCATCGAAATGAGTGCCGAGCAGCAATCCTACCTGCTGGAGATCAGTGGCCCCAACGGTTACTACTTTCGCCAGGATTTACCCAATGTCGCCGACATTCGCCTGGCGCCTGCCCAGGCCGACGGTACCCCCTTCGCGGATGGTTCCTACCAGGTACAGATTACCCCGGTTTACCGCCTGACGGAGGCGCAGCAAGCCAATCTGTTGGCTCTGAGTCAGCAAGGTGACGAGGCGGGCATTCGCGCTTACCGGGAAAGCAACAACCTCCCCACGGAGGCCCGCGGCATGTTGGTCAATTTTGGCGTACGCAACGGTCAGTTTGTCGCGCCTACCCAGCGCGAGCAAGGTCTGCCCACCCCAGGTATGGCGCAGCACCGCAAAAATTACGCCGCACCGGAAGCCATCTACGCTTCGCTGAACTATTTCGAAACAGACCTGGCACCCACCCTGGTTCGTGACAACAGCATGGATGACGACCAGGTTTTCAACGATGACCTGATCGTTAGAGGCAGCGCCTGCGTAGGGCAAGACTGTGTCAACTACGAAAACTTTGGTTTTGACACCGGACGCTACAAAGAAAATAACCTGCGGGTTCATTTTGATGATACGAGTAGTACAGGCAGCTTTCCCTCAAACGACTGGCGGATTACCATCAATGATTCCGCCAATGGAGGAGCCAGCTACTTTGCCATCGAGGATGCTACTGCTGGTAACATACCCTTTCGGGTGGCAGCGGGTGCCGGAGCCAATGCCCTGGTGGTGAGTAGTTCCAGCGGCAATGTAGGCTTTGGAACAGCCACTCCGGTGTTGGATTTGCACGTGGCTTCAGGGAATACCCCCGCGATGCGTCTGGAGCAAAATGGTTCCAGCGGCTTTACCTCCCAAACCTGGGACCTGGCGGGTAACGAGGCCAATTTCTTTGTCCGGGATGTCACGAATGGTTCCAAATTGCCATTTAAGATCGTTCCCAATGCACCCACCAACAGTCTGGTAATAGCTGCCACCAGCGGTAATATTGGTCTTGGAACCCAGAGTCCAGACAGTAAATTACAAGTCGAAAGCGGCAACGTGCACGTAAAAGCCGGCAATGTAGGCATCAATGTAGCACCTAGTAATGCAGCCCTGGAAGTGGTGGGTAACACCAATGTGACGGGTAATATGACGGTTCGTGGCGATGCCCGCTATTTTCTTACCACCCGGGCCAATTTCCTAACCTCAGCTGGTGCTAATATTCTCCAGATAGATGGGGCCAACTCGTGGGTAGGTATTGGTATCAACAATCCTGGTCACTTATTGGAGCTGGGCACCGACGACGCCGTAAAGCCCAACGGCGGTGTCTGGGCCGGTGCTTCTGACCGCCGCCTGAAGACGGATATTCGCGACTTTAAGGACGGTCTGGCGCAAGTGCTGGCCATTCACCCGGTGCGTTACCACTACAATGGCCTACTGGATTTACCTACCGAGCCCGAGTTCATCGGTGTGATTGCCCAGGAGATCCAGCAGGTGGCTCCCTACACGGTGCGCCCCATGAATAAGAAAGGACCTCAAGGGGAAGATTACCTGGCCTTCGACGGCAGTTCGGTAACCTATCTGTTGGTCAATGCCGTGCAGGAACAACAGGCCATTATTGAGGAGCAAGCCGCTCGGATCCAGCAACTGGAAGCCAGCCTGAGCGATGTAGCTCAACTGCGCCAGGAAGTGGCCGCTTTGGCCAAGGCTCTGCAAACGCAATCCGCCACCCAAACTGCCAGTACTACTGACCAGCGTACGACGGAAGACAAGCGCTAGTAGTTGGTGTAGTGTGCCAAAGACTCCATTTTATTCATTCTAATGCCATCAAGACAATGAAAAATATAAAATTATTCCTGCTGCTGTTCATCCTGGCTGGTTCCCAGTCGGTCTGGGCACAAGCATCAGCACTTGACAACGGGCGTGACAGCAAAGCAAGCCCCGCCGCAACCGCGGAAAAAGCCACCTCCCCTGCTACCATCCAGGATATTTTCCGGGGCAGTGACCAGGATATTCCCGGCCAAGCCAATGAAGCGGTGGCAACCGACCTCTTTTACCCGGCAGCAGTTGAAATTCTGGGTGAAGAACTCAATGCGAGTGCCAGCCCTCGCCAGGTGATGGAAAAACTCAACCTGTTGAGCACCAAGGTCGAAGCCCTACTGGTGGCCAACGAAGAATTGCGCCGCGAAAACGAACTGATCCGCAAGAGTCTGAACAATTGCTGTTCGGCTTCCGCCACAGGTCTGGAAGCGGAAGATGCCTACCTGTTGCAGAATGCGCCGAATCCTTTTGTAAACAATGCCGAAGTCCGCTATTTCATTCCGGAAGGATTGACCTATGGCCGTCTGGTTATCGCCGACCTCATGGGCATTGAAGTGCAGGCTTACGAGTTGAACGCAACAGGATTGAGTAGCCAGAAAATTGACGCCCAGCGTTTAAGCGCGGGCAGCTACGTGTACACCCTTTACGTAGGGGGTAAAATCGTGGATTCGAGAATAATGGTTATTACCAAGTAAGCCTGACGGCTTACCCCCTTTAAATAGTTGTTAACCGTGGATCTGCCGGCCAGGCAGTTCCACGGTTTTTGTGGTTTTTTTTTACGACGACCCCGCGCCAGGCAACCAACGACCTCCCTGGCAAAATCGTTGTTCGCAACATACCCGTATGCTGCTGTTGACTACAAATTATAATCAACCATGAAGTACCCTCTACCCCTCCTTGGCCTGCTGGTTAATTGCCTGTTTTTATTGACGAGCCAGTCTCTGGCTGCTCAGTGTAATCCAGGTGAGTCCTACTACACCTATTGCTATGGCAACAACCTCAGCAATACGGTGGCTTTCGAAATATGCCCGGCGTCGGGTGTGACGGCTTCTGCAACCATTTTGCAGGGAAGTTTCGAGATAGGATTCGATAATTTAACCGTATTTCAAGGGCCCACCGGTACGGGCTCCGGAACCGGGGCTGTCCCGGTCTTTGGCCCCACATCGGGCGATGTCGGAGCCACCAACCCCACCATTACGGCTAATGCCCCCAACGACTGTCTCATCTTTGTGATCAACAGCGATCCTACTGGGGTGAGTTGTGCCGATGGTATGAGACTCGAATTACAGGTTTGTGGGAATGGCGCCCAGGCCAATGCGAATTTTACCGCACCTGCCGATGTCTGCGAAAATACTGCACCTGTACTCCTGACCAGCGGGACGCCTGCAGGAGGGGTGTATTCCGGAAACGGGGTGGTAGAAAATATGGGCGTTTATAGCTTCGATCCGGCGATGGCCGGAATTGGCGTGAGCACCCTGACTTATTCCTTCAACGGGGCTTCGGCCTCCGATAATATCGAAGTCTTTGCCATCGTGGCCATCACCTTCACTGCACCGGCTGACCAGTGTGTCGACGCAGCTGCGTCCTTTAGCCTGGGTGGCGGTAGCCCCGCTGGCGGCACCTACAGCGGCCCCGGTGTGACCGACAATGGCAACGGCACCTACCAATTCAATCCCGTTGCAGCGGGTATCGGTACCCACACCATCACCTATACTATTGCCACCGGCTGTAGCGGCTCTGCTTCTGATGTGGTGGAAGTAATGGCGGCCTGTGGTTGCCCGCCGGGCGCCACGACCTATTTCAGCTGTTACGGCAACAATGAAGTTGATGTCGTAGCCTTCGAAGTATGCCCCACGGCTGGAGGCTTCGCCCGGGCGACGATCGACCAGGGCACGTTTGCTGCCTTGGGCAACACCCTGACGGTCTACCAGGGCCCTAGTGGCTCTGGTACGGGTATGGGTAGCGGTACCTTCTTTGGCCCGGCAATGGGTAACCTGGCCGGCACTGTCCTTACGGCTACGGTGGCCGACGACTGTCTGATTTTTGTGACCAACAGCGGCGCTGCCGGAAGCTGTGCCGACGGTAGTGAGCTGCCGCTGGTAGTTTGCGGTACCAGTCTCGCTAACCTCCTTACCTTTACAGCTCTGCCCGACCTTTCGGTGAACGCAGGCGTCCAAACGGGTCTCAGTGGTGGTTCTCCTGCGGGTGGGGTCTACAGTGGCCCCGGCGTCACAGACGATGTCAATGGCACCACTTATTCTTTTAACCCAAATGCCTTTGATACGGGGGTTGGTACTTACACCCTGACTTATACCCTCAACGGGGAATCGGTCAGTGATGACGTTGTGGTATTGGATGTTCCAGTACCCACTTTTGCCAAGCCCTTTTCACCGGCGACCATCGGTCCGGGATCAACCTCGACGCTGACGTTTACCATCAACAACACTGGCTCAACCTATCCGCTGAACGACCTGGCTTTCGTCGATAATTTGCCAACGGGCATGACCATTGCTGCCGCCCCCAACCTGGTGAGTTCGTGTGGAAGTACGACAGGTATTTCGGCACTCCCCGGCGGTACCACCATCAGCCTGGTGAATGGGACCGTATCCCCTAACAGCACCTGCACCATTTCGGTAAATGTAACGAGCAGTACGCCCGGAGTTCTCACTAATGTATCGGATGACCTGACTTCCTTTGCGGGGAATAGCGGCCCTACCAGCGCTGATTTGACGGTGGCTACGAACCGCCCGGGCTTTTCCAAAAGCTTCAGCCCGGCCAGTATTAATCTGGGCGAGCGCAGCACCCTGACGTTTACCATCGACAATACGGCGAATGCAGGCAATATGAATAGCTTGAATTTCACGGATAATCTACCGGCCGGAATGCAGGTAGCAGCTCCAGCCAATGTTGTGGTAAGTTGCGCCGGCGGAACGGTAACCGCAGTGCCGGGTTCCAGCGTAATCACCTACGACTATCCATTTACCATTCCCGCCCTGGCGGCGGGGGCAAGTTGTACCGTTAGCGTGGATGTCATTGGAACAGCAGTGGGTGACCTGAACAATGTGTCGGGAGAATTATCTGGTTTAAACGCTAGTTTTTCAAACGTACCCAGCGGCAAAGCCACTGCTTCTTTGTCCGTCAACAATCCAGGGGAGTTACTCCTACAAAAAAGGTTTGTCACGAACCCCGCCACTCCCGGTGGCACGACGGAACTGGAATTTACCATTACCAACTTTAACCGGAATTTTCTAGCGACTAGCATCACTTTTACCGATGATTTGAGTGCCGTTTTGGCGGGCCTGGTCGCAACGGGTACCCCCTTAAATAATGTTTGCGGAATGGGCTCGGTATTGTCTGGAACTTCCCTGCTGACTTTATCGGGAGGAAATCTTGCCCCAAATAGCTCCTGTACCTTTAGCGTGCCCCTGCAAATACCAGCCGGAGCTGCTTTAGGTACTTACACCAACACCACCAGTTCCATTACGGCGATTGTTGAGGGTGCCTCCGTAACCGGAAATCCAGCCAGGGAAGACCTGTTTATTGCCAGCGTGCCGACCTTCACCAAGACTTTCCTCGACAATCCGATTCCTGCGGGAGGAACGACTACTTTGGAATTTACCATTACCAATACCAGCACTACTTCGGCCCTTACCAATATTTCTTTTTCCGATATTATCGATAACGTCATTAGTGGTGCTGTGGTAAGTAATTTGCCGGCTTCCGGTTCTTGTGGCGCAGGTTCATTGTTTTTTTTAAATACGATAGGGGTTTTTAACGCCTTCAATATGTCCGGCGGGAATATTCCGGCTGGCGGGTCTTGTACTTTTAGTATAGACGTAACGATCCCCACAAATACCCCCGCCGGGGCCTACACCAATACCACCAGTTACCTGTCCGCAACCGTTGACGGAGGCCCAATTCAGGCCAATCCGGCCACGGACGACCTGACCGTACTGGCGGTGCCGCGGTTGGCCAAATCGTTTACTAATGATCCGGTAAATGCCGGGGATCTCGTCGATTTGGAATTTACAATTTCCTACGATGAGTTTGCCAGCGGAGATGCGACGAATGTGTCTTTTACCGATGACCTGAATGCGGTGATCCCTGGTTTGGCGGCGGAAGGCTTACCCATTATGAATGTTTGTGGGACCGGCTCCATAACGGGCACGACCTCCTTGACATTTTCCGGAGGAACCCTTGTTCCGGGTGATGTGTGTACCTTCTCTGTTCCAGTTCGGGTACCCATGGGTACTTCACCAGGCAGCTACCTCAATACGACCGGTGCTTTGACCGCTACCGTAGGTGGACAATCCGAAACGGGTAATGTGGCTACGGACAATCTCTTAGTGGGTGGCCTGACCCTAACCAAAGAATTTATCGACGATCCGGTCATTCCGGGTAGTACAGCGACTTTGCGGTTCACCATTGACAATACGACGACTTTTGCTGCGACCAACATTGATTTTACCGATAACCTGAACGCTGCCCTGTCAGGGTTAGCGGCGGTGGCCCCGTTACCCACTCCTTCCTGCAGCGGGACGCTTTCAGGAACCACTTCTCTCGTCTATTCTGGTGGATCCGTACTTGCGGGGGCTTCCTGTACCTTCGATGTAACCGTTCAGGTGCCCACGAATGCTACATCGGGTACCTATAATAACATCACTTCTAATTTAACGGCGACCTTAAATGGCAGTTCGGTAACGGCTCCTCCGGCAGTTGATAATTTGGTGGTCGAAAGTAACCTGATCAGTTTAACCAAAAGCTTTACCGATGATCCGGTAGTCCCTGGTGATCCGGTTACGGTGGAATATACCCTCACCAACCTGGATCCAAACAATCCGATCAGTGATATTGCATTTACCAATGATTTTGCTGCTGCACTTGCCGGACTGACTATTTCAAGCGTCGGAACCAATGATTGTGGCGTCACCGTTGCTGGCATAGGCACCGGTATGCTTTCGGTCACCGGAGGAAGCTTGGCCGCGGGTGGCTCCTGTACCATTAGCCTCACCCTTCAGACGCCTGCCTCGGCGCCCTACGGCGGTGTTTACCCCTGCTCGACGAGTGCCGTTACGGGTATGTTAGGTGGATTAGCGGTTATGGGCGATCCCACTACGGATGATTTGAACTTTGAATCTTTGCTGTTCTCAAAATCCTTTAGCGGCCCCGTTACACCCGGCGGTACGACTACCCTGACGTTTACGATGCAAAATGCGGATAATATCAATACCCTCACCAGTATCAGTCTTACCGATGACCTGGATGCTATGATTCCCGGAATGGTAGCGACTAACCTGCCCCTGAGTGGGGTCTGTGGTGGACAGTCCGCAGTGATGGGAACCTCCGTTATTACCCTGGGAAGAGGAGAGTTGGCACCTGGCCAAAGTTGCACCTTCGACGTAATCGTCACGGTGCCCTGTGCCACCGGTTCCGGTACTTACCTCAATACCACCAGCCCGGTTACTTACGATAGGAACACAACGACCGGTCAGGTTGCGCCCGCCACGGCTACCTTAATGGTGACGGACGGCACTTTGGTAACCTTCACGGCTCCTGATGACCTCTGCGCAAACCTTACTACTCCTATCGTACTCTCTAGCGGTTCACCCACCGGGGGCACCTACACTGGGCCTGGGGTAGTGAATAATATGGGAATCTTTAGTTTTGATCCGGTAATGGCTGGTATCGGGCTCCATATCCTTACGTATACGTACGTGGACGGTGGCGGTTGTTCGATAGCCGTTACGGATGAGGTGGAAGTTTTTGCCTTACCAGTGGTGACCTTCACTGCGCCCGCCGACCTGTGCATAGATGCGGGTGTGCAGACTAACCTGAGTGGTGGCCTGCCCGCCACGGGTACGGAGCCTGGCGACCTGGGTGTATACGGTGGCCCCGGCGTGGTAGACAACAACGATGGCACCTACAACTTTGACCCGAACGACATGGCTACCGGTGCTGGAACTTATATGATCACCTATACCTATACGGATGGCAATGGCTGTTCGGCAACTGCTGCGGATAATATTCAAGTGTTTGCCTTACCGACGGTAACCTTTATGGCTCCCGCCGGTTTATGTATAAATGCGGGTGTGCAGACTAACCAGAGTGGTGGCCTGCCCGCCGCAGGTACCGAATTAAGCGACCTGGGCGTATACAGTGGCCCCGGCGTGGTAGACAACAATGATGGCACCTACAGCTTTGACCCGAACGGCGTGGCTACCGGCACGGGTACCTACCTGATTGCCTATACCTATACCGATGGCAATGGCTGCTCGGCAACGGCTACGGATAATATTCAAGTGTTTGGCCTACCGACGGTGACTTTCACCGCTCTCGCCGATTTATGTGTAGATGCGGGTGTGCAGACTGGCCTGAGTGGCGGCCTGCCCGCAGCAGGTACGGAGCCTGGCGACCTGGGCGTATACAGTGGCCCCGGCGTGATCGACAACAATGATGGCACCTACAGCTTTGATCCGGACGCCATGGCTACCGGTGC
>Ga0075467_10002917_pt1 | contig 13316 bp, 10 predicted proteins | sample DEB08_DNA_9_FD_75067 | JGI IMG/M metagenome (GOLD analysis project Ga0075467, IMG submission 75067) | Aqueous microbial communities from the Delaware River and Bay under freshwater to marine salinity gradient to study organic matter... | ecosystem: Environmental > Aquatic > Marine > Coastal ...
ATACCGCTCAATACACGCCTATCATCGACGCGTGGCCTACCTCGGCTCCTTGGAAAGTACGGACGATGTCGCTTCATCTGTTCTTCGGTTAGCCAGTAAAGATTGCTCATCGTCCCCCCAAGTCATTGGGGTTCGTGAATCATGACGACAAACTAGCATCAAGGCAATTAATGGGTCCTGAGCCTAACGATGGTCCACACAGAGGTTTTTTCCTCGAACGCTGGTTGCGGTACTGGCGGCAGTTTCTGCCGGATGAACATATCTATGTGATCAACCACGGCGGGGACGAGGCGGTTTCTGCGCTGATCAAAGGCTGCAATGAAATCACGCTGCCCTACGACGCGACCAAGAAGAGCGTCAATCAGCGGCGCTGGCAAATCCTGTCACTGTTCACGTCTGGCCTGACGCATTGTTATGACTGGGTGATTTGCAACGATATCGACGAATTTGTCGTGCTGGACCCCGCCATTTCCAATGATCTGACGGGCTACCTGTCCGAAATCGCCAAGCGCGAAACAGTGCCCAGCGCCATCACCGCCTTCGCAGTTGAAATGGTCCATGTCCCTGAACTAGAGCCTGATCCGATCGTTTCCGATGGCCCGATCCTCGGGCCGCGGCGCATCTACCGACTGAACGCAAACTACGCGAAACCTTGCATTGTGCATCGCCCAATCGAATACAAAGCAGGCGGGCATGGCGGCAACCACGCCGACATCTATGTCGATCCGCATCTGTATAACTTCCACCTTCGCTTTGTCGACTACGACTACTGCATGGGACGCTTTCAAAAGAGCCTCAAGCGGCGGTTAGAGGGCAAGACCGCAGAGGAGCAAACCCAGATGAAAAAGGGGCAATGGGGTTGGGCCAGCGTCGATCAAACCTTTGAGGGTCTATCAAAGCGGCACCCGACCTCGGAAACAATTGACCACCCCGAATTTCGGGAAAAGATGATCACGGATCAAATCTCGCGCCCGCCATTCACCCTGATGGGTGGCGGCAGGCCACCCCATAACTACCGTCTACCAGAACGCTTTAACGGGCTGTTCTAGGTGAGTTGTGGGTTAGTATGTCTCGGTTTGCACGACAACTCGTAGCTTACCGCCTCGTCAAGTAGAACAACTTTGTGGTGACCAGTACTTCGGCAACTTACTTGTGTCAGAGGCAAGGAAGCCTTAGGCGTAATTGAAAATTCAGCAGGACCAGACTATGGCGCGGCGCGCATTTCCAGACCCCACAAAAGCCTCTGTTGCTGTCATGACAATGGCATACAAGGACTACTTCTTCGTCAAGAAATGGTACGACTATTATAGTGCTCTTTTTGGGGCAGAACATCTGTATCTAATCAGCCACGGTTCCGATCCAGAACATCGGCGCATCGCGCCAAATGCCAATGTTATTAATGTTCCGCGCGATCCGACATTGAATCGACTTGAACGGCGCCGATGGAAGTCTTTATCTACCTTCTATACCGGCTTGTTGTCCTACTATAATTGGGTAATTTGTGGCGATGTTGACGAAATTATTATTTCGGATCCTGACGTATTCCCTAAACTTCCTGATTACTTTGTTCATTTGAATGCTCAACCTCATCCGCCAAAGTCGGTATGCCCTTTGGGACTTGAATTGATCCACAATCCAAAGTTGGAACCGGGAGATATATCTAACGATCGGACGATTTTAAGCCAGCGTCGCATTTTTCGGATCAATGCGAATTATTCAAAACCTTGTGTTCTGCGCGAAGCCGGAACCTTCACGATTGGCGGACATGCAAACACTCACATACCGCGATATTTAGGCGAAGATCTTTTTCTAGTTCACATGCGTTACTTTGACTATCGCCTTTCCTTCGATCGGCTAACGTCGCGGGCGGAAATGCGCAAGACAATGCAAGGGGAAGACACTTTACAGCCCCTAAAGGGGGCATGGGCCAATGATATAAAGAGCCTGGAAAATCTTTGCTCAGGAGTTCCTGAAAGTGAAACTGTCGACTTTCCTGAGTTTCGAAAAAAGATGACCGACAACCAAACACTGTTGCATGATGGCAAAGTTGCCTTTTGGGGAGGACGTCGAACAAAAACTCTTTATCGGCTCCCTGAACGGTTTGGTGCAATCTTCTAGGCGGGTTAGGGTCACAAAAGGAACTTGGGTTTGGACATCAGATCAACCGCACTGCCAGAGGTCAAAGTAATCATCCCTGCTCGTCACGGCGACGCGCGCGGGTTCTTTAGCGAAAGCTGGAACAAGGCGCTGCTGGCAAAATACGGCATCACAACCGACTTTGTTCAAGACAACCATTCCTTGTCCATGCAGGCTGGTACCGTGCGCGGCCTGCATTTTCAAACGCCACCACATGCGCAAGCCAAACTGGTACGCTGCGGACGCGGCAGTTTGCTCGATGTTGCCGTCGATCTCCGCAAAGGGGCGCCAACATTTGGGCAATGGGTGGCAGAGATACTGTCATTTGAGAACGGTCATCAGTTGCTGGTACCTGCAGGCTTTGCGCATGGCTTTGTGACCCTCGAAACCGGAACCGAGATCATTTACAAGTGCAGCGATTACTATGCACCTGACTGCGATCGCGCCCTGCAGTTTGATGATCCGGCTATCGGGATTAATTGGGGGATTAGTCGCGCGCAGGCAACGTTGTCGCCAAAGGATGCTGCTGCTCCGGCGCTTGCCGATTTGGACAATCCATTTCTTTGGGAAGATAACTGATGAAAATACTTGTAACAGGCGGAGCAGGGTTTATCGGTTCGGCAGTAGTGCGGTTGGCTATCGCACGCGGCTATGAGGTCGTGAACGTCGACGCGCTGACATACGCTGCCTGCCTCGCAAACGTCGCGTCGGTGGACGGAAATCCTGCATATGTTTTTGAACACGCAGACATTTGCGACGCACCTGCAATGGCGGCAATACTCAACCGGCATCGGCCTGACTGCATCATGCATCTGGCGGCCGAAAGCCACGTTGACCGCTCTATAGATGGACCCGGCGCGTTTATCCAAACCAACGTAACTGGCACGTATACCTTACTAGAAGCAGCCCGTGCGTACTGGAACGATCAGGGCAAGCCGGACAGCTTTCGCTTTCACCATATCTCGACCGACGAAGTTTATGGGTCACTGGGCCCAACCGGTCAATTCACCGAAGACACAGCATACGCGCCCAATAGCCCCTATTCCGCGTCCAAAGCGGCCTCGGATCACCTCGTTCGGGCGTGGTCTGAAACCTATGGATTGCCGACTGTGGTAACGAATTGCTCGAACAACTACGGGCCGTTTCATTTCCCCGAGAAGCTGATCCCTGTCGTGATTCTAAACGCATTGGCGGGCAAGATAATTCCAGTCTACGGAGCAGGCGATAACGTCCGCGATTGGCTCTATGTCGAAGACCACGCTGATGCACTGTTAACTGTGCTGACCAAAGGTCAAACAGGTCGCACCTACAACATCGGCGGCGAAAACGAGGTGCGCAACATCGACCTTGTGCGGATGATTTGCGCGATTCTGGATGATAAGCGCCCGTCAGGTGCATCCTACGCCGACCAGATCAGCTTTGTGACTGACAGGCCCGGCCATGATCAACGCTATGCGATTGACCCGACGCGCGTGCAGACCGAATTGAACTGGCGGCCTTCGGTGACATTGGCGCAGGGACTCGAAAAGACAGTTCAGTGGTATCTGGACAACGCGCCGTGGTGGCAGGAATTGCAGGCTCGCGAAGGCGTTGGGACGCGACTGGGTGTGAAGACATGAAGGTCCTGGTCTTTGGCGCAACGGGACAGGTTGCGCTAGAACTACAAAAATATGAAGGGGTCTGCGCGCTAAATAGGGCATTTGCCGATCTGTCAGACCCCGCGGCCTGCGCGCGCATTATTGCTGCAACTGACGCGGATGTTGTGATCAACGCGGCCGCTTATACAGCCGTAGATGCCGCCGAGGCCGACGAGGTGTTGGCAATGACGATCAACGCCGAAGCACCCGCACAAATGGCAAAGTCCGCCGCCGAGCGCGGTATTCCCTTCCTGCATGTGTCTACGGACTATGTTTTTGGCGGTGACGGAACAGAAGCGCTTGAAGTTGATACGCCTACGGGCCCAATCAACGCGTACGGACGCAGCAAGCTCGCTGGCGAGATTGGTGTTCGTCAGGCAGGCGGAAACCATGCAATCCTGCGCACCTCTTGGGTGTTTTCGGCGCATGGTGGCAACTTCGTCAAGACGATGTTGAAACTTGGTGGCACGCGTGAAGCGCTGAACATCGTCAATGACCAGATTGGCGGGCCAACAGCGGCAAGCGACATTGCAGCCTGCCTTATGGAAATGGCCGCAAAGATGGTTACGGGGCAAAAGGGCGGGACCTACCATTTTAGTGGCGGGCCTGATGTCAGTTGGGCAGAATTTGCCCGCGAGATATTCACCCAAGCCAATCTGCCAGTGCAAGTCACGGGTATCCCGACTGCGCAGTATCCCACACCCGCGCAACGGCCCATGAATTCACGACTTGATTGTACGGCGCTGAACGCCGACTTTGGCATCGACCGCCCGAACTGGAAGGTCAGCTTGGCGCAGGTGTTGCGCGATTTGGATTGGACATAATGTGACCCAACGCAAAGGCATCATACTCGCAGGTGGATCAGGCACCCGACTTTATCCGATCACGATGGGGCTGTCCAAACAGCTTTTGCCAATCTACGACAAGCCAATGATTTACTACCCGCTTTCGGTGCTGATGCTGACGGGCATCCGCGAAATTGCGATCATAACGACACCAGAAGACCAAAGTCAGTTCCAAGCGTTGCTTGGCGACGGGAGCCAATGGGGGCTGTCGCTCACCTATATCGCGCAAGCCTCGCCAGATGGATTGGCACAGGCCTATTTGCTGGCCGAAGATTTCCTGGACGGCGCCCCAAGTGCAATGGTCTTGGGCGACAACATCTTTTTCGGGCACGGTCTGCCCGAACAACTGACCGAAGCAAATGCCCAAACCAAAGGCGGCACCGTCTTTGGTTACCGCGTCCGCGACCCTGAACGCTATGGAATTCTAGGGTTTGATGAAGCCGGACAAGTGACGTCGATCATTGAAAAGCCAGCGAAACCTGCGTCGAACTATGCAGTGACGGGTCTCTATTTTCTGGATGGAACAGCATCCGAACGCGCCAAAACGATTGAGCCCTCTGCGCGCAACGAACTTGAGATTACATCTCTGCTGGAAACCTACCTCTCGGATGGCACTTTAAACGTACAACAGATGGGGCGTGGTTATGCTTGGCTGGACACTGGCACACATGCAAGCTTGCTTGATGCAGGCAATTTTGTGCGCACTTTGACCGAACGCCAAGGACAACAAGTTGGCAGCCCCGACGAGATCGCATTTGCGCAAAAGTGGATCAGCCGCGAAGAATTGCATGCGCGTGCGCAGCGATTTGGGAAAAGCAGCTACGGGGAATATTTGCTTGGCTTGATTTAGTTAGGCAGCCCAGAAGCGCCCTGAGGCGAGAACTAGCCCCGCCTCAGATAATGTTCTTACCCAATCAACCCGTTCAACGTCGCCGACGGGCGCATTGCTGCAGCGGCAAGTTCTTCTGACGGGTTGTAGTATCCCTTCAGATCAACGGCCGTACCACGAGATGCAGACATTTCCGCAAGGATCGCCGCTTCGTTTGCCGCAAGCGCTGCTGCCAGTGGCGCATATTGGGCCGCTACCTCTGCATCATCTGTTTGCGTGGCAAGTGCTTCTGCCCAGAAACGAGCGAACCAGTAATGGCTGTTGCGGTTGTCTGGTTGACCGACTTTTCGCTGTGGCGAATGACCTTCGGACAGCAGTTTTTCGGTCGCCGCATCAACTGCATCACCTAGAATTCCTGCGATGGGTTTGTCTTGAGACGCCGCAAGGAACCGCAGGCTCTCAGCCAAAGCGCAGAACTCGCCCAGCGAATCCCAGCGCAGATGGTTTTCCTCGACCAGTTGTTCAACATGCTTGGGCGCAGAGCCACCTGCGCCGGTCTCGAACAGGCCGCCGCCTTCCATCAGCTTTACAACCGACAACATTTTGGCAGATGTGCCAACTTCAAGGATCGGGAACAGGTCAGTCAGGTAGTCACGCAGCACGTTGCCAGTGACGGCGATAGTGTTCTGACCCGCATAGATCACTTCGAACGACCGGGTTGTCGCCTCACGCGGGGCCATGATCTTGACCTTGTCAGTCAGGCCCATGCTGGCCAAGGCAGGTTCGACGTAAGCCAACAACTGCGCGTCGTGGGCGCGGTTGCGATCTAGCCAGAAGATCGTTTCAAACCCCGTTGCGGTCATCCGGTCGATAGCCAATTGGATCCAGTTTTCAATTGGCGCGCGGCGGGCAGAGGCCATACGCCAGATGTCACCTGCTTCGACCGCATGGGTATGCAGCACGTCGCCATTGGCCGCGATGACACGGACCGTACCGTTTTGTGCAATTTCGAAAGTGGTCGGGTGCGATCCATATTCTTCAGCTTTTTGCGCCATAAGGCCCACGTTTTGCACGGTTCCGGCGGTGACTGGATCAAGCGCGCCATTGGCTTTGCAGAATTCGACAGAGGCATCATAGACCGGTGCATAAGAGCTGTCTGGGATCACGCAATTCGTGTCTCCTTCATTGCCGTCTGGACCCCAGCCTTTGCCACCCGCGCGAATGACGGCAGGCATGGATGCGTCAATGATGACGTCGGACGGCACATGCAGGTTTGTGATTCCACGGTCGGAATTCACCATGTAAAGTGGTGGGCGTTCAGCCAGCAGGGCATCAATCTCGGCGCGGATTGCAGCGCCTTTTGGCAATGCATCGATTGCAGCAAAGAGAGAGCCGAAGCCCGCGTTCGGGCTGATACCGGCGGCTGCAAATTCTTTCGCATACTTATCAAACACAGGCTGCAGATAAGCGACAACGGCGTGGCCAAAGATGATCGGGTCAGAGACCTTCATCATGGTGGCCTTCATGTGTAGCGAAAACAGTGTGCCTTCTTCTTTGGTCGCTGCAATTTGCTCATGGAAAAACGCCTTGAGCGCTTTGGCTGATAGATACGTCGCATCAACAATCGTTCCGGCGGGCATCTTTATGCCGTCCTTCAATGTTGTCACAGAGCCATCAGCGCCAGTCAGTTCGATCCGCAATGCCCCGTCTGCTTGGGCGTCCGTCAGGGTGACGGATGTCTCGTTGGAAAAGAAATCACTTGCGCCCATCGTGGACACGCGGGTTTTGCTGTCGGACGCCCATTTTCCCATGCGGTGCGGGTTGGCGCGCGCATAGGCTTTGACCGAAGAAGGTGCGCGGCGGTCAGAGTTGCCTTCGCGCAGCACGGGGTTCACAGCAGAGCCTTTGATCGCGTCATAACGCTTACGCGCTTCGATTTCGGCAACCGTTTCAGGTGCTTCGGGATAATCAGGGATATTGTAACCTTGGTCCTGCAATTCACGCACAGCGGCAACCAGTTGCGGCACAGATGCAGATACGTTTGGCAACTTGATCACGTTGGCGCTTGCCTCTTTGACGACGCCGCCAAGTAGGGCCAGATCGTCAGGCACGCGCTGTGCAGCAGTCAGGTTCTCGGGGAACACTGCCAAGATGCGACCAGCCAGCGAAATGTCTTTGGTGCCGATGCTGATGTCTGCTTCGGACAGGAATTTACGCAGGATCGGCAGCAAGGATGCAGAGGCCAGTTGCGGCGCTTCGTCGGTTTTGGTGTAGATGATATCGGGCAGGTTCTGGTCTGACATTGTGGATGTCCTTGTGGCTAGATGGTCAATTCATCGCAAAGCAACGCACGTTCATTGCACCGCTGTTAAGCGGTGGCATACAATGGCATACAATCTAGCGCAAGTGTTTCGCGCAGCTTTGCCTTAGGCTGCCTCTGCGGTAGACGGCGACGGTTCTGGCGTGATGCCGAACTTGATGTTCCAGACCAGCAAGGCGACTGTTGCCGCAACACCCAGGAGATTCAGCAACAGCATCGCAGGCCAAAGCGCCGCAAATCCCGCGGCCAACGCTAGCCCACGCATGACAAGGCCGAACGGCTTTTCCATGCAACCCTGCAATGCCGCTGCAATCGCGTAGACGCCCACAACCGCAAAGCAAAAGACCTGGATCATCTCAGGCCAGTTGCCTGACAAGAATGGCGTGTAGGCAAACAAGACCGGCACGATATAGAGACCCTTTGCCAATTTCCAGCTTGCCACGCCCGTCGCCATCGCTGGCGCCTTGGCAATCGCTGCGGCAGTGAAGGCAGCTAAAGCCACGGGCGGGGTGACGTTACTGTCCTGGGACAGCCAAAAGATAATCATATGCGCGGACAAAAGTGCAGACATTGCCACCGAAGCAGGCACGACAAGATCACGCAGAGGTGCCGCAATTTCAAGCGGCAGGTTCCGGATTAACTCGGTCGCTTGCGCATGGGTGACTTCACCTGCCAGCAATGCAGCCTGTTCAGGTACGCCAAACATCAACACAGCCTTGGCAGCGTCGGGGAGCGTTCCCATTGCCAATTGCTGGATGACAAACTGGTCCGAAATCATACCAGACAACGCAGGTGCCGAAAGCGTTGCCAGAACGATATAGGCGGCTGTCACGGGCAGACCCATACCCAGAACAAGACTAGCCAACGCGATCAGGATCAGCGCAACAAGTATATTGCCGCCCGACCATGCCGCGATCATCAGACTAAAGGTGTTTCCGATACCAGCGGTTGCAATCACATTCACGATCAGACCGACCGAACACAGCAGCACAGCGGTCAACACCATACCTTTTGTACCCATCACAAATGCTTCGAATACAGCACGTGGGCCCATCGGGTTCTTCGTCAACCAGCTTGAGCCGATTACAGCGCAGATGCCAAAAACGGCGGCGTATGTTGGGGTGAAACCAGCGACCAGCAATCCAATCAGGGTCGTGATCGGGATGAAAAAGCTTGCGCCGCCTTCTTTGAAAGCGGACCCGAGTGTCTGCCCTTCATCCGGCATTGGAGGCAGATTGTTGCGGCGCGCTTCGATACGCACAAAGAACGCAACGGACAGAAAATAAAGCAGTGCTGGCAAGGCCGCAACCGCTACGATGTGCTCGTAGGGGATCTGCGTAAAGCTTGCCATCACGAAGGCGCCTGCACCCATAATTGGCGGCATAAGCTGACCGCCAGTCGATGCGGCTGCTTCAACGCCGCCCGCAAACTTGGGGGCAAAGCCCGCACGTTTCATGAGCGGAATAGTGATCACGCCAGTCGATGCGGTATTCGCCACGGCAGACCCTGAAATCGTACCTGTCAAACCCGAAGCAATCACTGCGACAATGCCGGGGCCACCAACCATGCGGCCCGCGACAGCGCGGGCAAGGTTTATGACGAATTCGCCCGCTCCGGACCGCAATAGGAATGCGCCAAAGATAATGAACAGAAAGACATAAGTGGACGAGATTCGCGCAATCGTGCCGAACATCGCGTCGTCGCCATAGATCGATCGAAAGGCGACCGTTTCGACGCTTAAGCCAGGAAAGGCAAAAATGCCGCCGACAAACTGGCCCCAATAGGCGATGTAAGTCAGCGCAATAATGATAAGGCCGGGGATGATCAGACCAGCCACGCGGCGGGTCAATTCAATCGCGCCAAGAATACAGATAGTCGCTGCAATCCAGTCAGGCGTCGAGAACTTGACGCCGCGGTCGTAGATCGCGTTCTCGGCTTGTGCCAGCCACACGGCGGCGATTGCAACAGTCAGGCCGATCATAGCGTCTAGCAGGACCGGTGCCCGATTACCGGATTTGCCTTGCCACATCGGATAAAGGACGGCTGCAAGTGCTGCAAAGCCGGCAAAGTGATAGGCGTTGCGTTCCAGTTCGGAAAGGATCGGGTCAAAGGCAACATAGAGGTGGCCAATCGCGATCAGGAAGCAGGCCACCGATAAAATAACGTTCGGAATACCTGTAAAGCTGCGCAATGCGCCGCTGTCTTGTTCGTCTGCTTCAGCCATTCTCTTTTCCCCCTAAAATGCAAAACCGGCCCCGCGTTTTCACGGGGGCCGGTTTCGGTATTAGATCGTTACTGCGCGATCAGTCGCGCTGGAACGTCGACGCCAACCTCTTGGTAGTAGCGCAGCGCACCAGGGTGCAGTGGCAAAGGCAGACCAGCAATCGCGGTTTCAATCGCCATAACCTGCGTTGCAGGGTGGATAGCCTGCAAGAACGGCAGGTTCTCATAGATTGCCTTGGTCAGAAGATAGACATGCTCTTCCGGCAGGTCTGCACTGGTCGCCAAGAAGTTTGGCTGTGCGATGGTTTGCACATCAGTATCCTGACCCGGGTATGTGCCGGCAGCGATGGTGTAAGGTGTCCAAAGTCCACGCCCAGCGTCAGCCGCAGCCATTTGCGCGTCATTGAAGTTCAGCAATGTAACGCTGTCACCTGCTGTTGCCATCAACTGGCTAATTGCGCCTACTGGCACACCAGCAGGGGCACCAAGACCTTTGACTTGACCGTTCTGCAGCGCTTCTGCGGATGGACCGTAGCCGCCGTAGACCAGTTCGTAGTCCGTTTCGATGTCCACACCAAGTCCAGCAAGGATCGTACCGTTGGACCCGATTGTGCCAGAGTTCTGGCTACCGAATGCCATTGCTTCGCCCTTGAGGTCAGCAAAAACACCAACGGTGCCGTCGCCAGCAACGTCAGAGGACACAACGAAATGTTCAACGTTTTGCCACAGCATCGTAACGGAACGCAGGCTTTCTTGTGGGCCAACTTCTTCCAATGGACCGGTACCGGACGCTGCATAGTAGCCATATAGGCCCTGCAGAATGCCGAACTGAGCTTCGCCTTCGCGGATCAAACGGACGTTTTCGCCAGAACCAGCAGAGCTGATCGCCGACATGCCGATGCCTTCGCTTGGCTCAAGCTTGACCTTTACGAGCGTTGCAAGCGCCACACCAACCGGATAATATGTGCCGCCAGTCGAAGCTGTCGCCAGAATGTAGTTGGCATCTTCAGCGTGTGCGCTGATGCCTGTCATCGCAATGCTTGCGGCAACAATAGCTGTCTTGAAGTGTTTCATGGTTTCCTCCCAAAGTGATCCATCAAGGATAATCACTGACTGGCTACACCTGCAAGCAATGCTTGGATATGAAGCAATCCGCAGTTTGGGAGCAAACATCCCTGCGGTTTTCCGCAGGGGGGTTAATCAAGAAGCTCGGACTTGTCCAAACCCAACTTTACGATCTTTTCATTCAGCGTCCTGCGACCAATTCCCAACGCTTCAGCCACGGCATCCATACGGCCGTTGTGGCTGCGCACGGCCTGTCCAATCAAGGTGCGTTCAAACCGCGCGACGGCATCTCGAAGGGTCGCGGGCACATCTTCGCTTGGGTTTTCATTGCGCAAAGCCGCCGCAACCGATCCATCACCACGCCGTGCCGCAAGCACCCGGCGTTCTGCAACATGGCGCAATTCGCGCACATTGCCGGGCCAGTCATGCGCCAGCAGCGCCGCCGCATCGTCAGCCGTCATATCAGGCGGCGAAATTTCGTAAGTTTCCGAAAGCTGCGCTACGAAGTGTTCAAACAGCAAGACGATATCATCCCCCCGCTCGATCAGGCGGGGCAAATGAAGTTGAAAGGTATTGAGCCGGAACAGAAAATCTTCGCGAAACGTACCAGCCGCTACTTTACCGGTCAGATCTTCGTTTGATGCCGCAATGATCCGCACGTCGGTATGTATTTCGGCATCTGCACCAACAGGTTGAATATCGCCTGTCTCTAGTGCGCGCAGCAATTTAACCTGCACCGCAAGAGGCGCTGTGCCGACTTCGTCCAAGAATAGCGTCCCGCCGTCAGCGCGGCGAAACGCACCGCGTTGTCCTTCGGCGTTTCCAAAGACCTGCTCTTCTAGCCGCTCTGGCGTCAGTGTCGCACAGTTGATTGCCACGAATGCATTGTCGCTGCGCGGGCCAAGGCGGTGCAAGGCGCGGGCGACGACCTCTTTGCCGGTGCCTGTTTCGCCAGTGATCAGGACCGGACCATTGGTCATCGCCAAATCAATCGCATCCGCCTTTAGTTGGGCCACGCGCGGGCTACTGCCCAGCAAAACACGGTCCAATCCGGAAAGTTCGACAAGTTGCGCGCGCATCCGACGCGCGGATATCAGCAAGCGATGCTTTTCCGCAGCATGGCGCAGGATTGTCAGCAAACGGCGCGGCTCGAACGGCTTTTCAAGGAATGAATATGCGCCCTTTTGGATCGCATCGACCGCCATCGCAATATCACCATGCGCGGAAATCAGAACCAGAGGTGGCGTATCAGTACCTTTCATCCGGTCCAGCAAATCCAGCCCTGTCATGCCGGGCATCCGCACATCGGACAAAACCACATCAGGCGCTGCGACTTCTAGGCGCTCTAGTGCGGCTTGCGCCCCCGAAAATCGCGTTACCTGCCAACCAGAGCGTTCCAGCAGGACGCCAAGGGAATTGCGCATTTCTTTGTCGTCATCAATGACGAAGGCGGCATAGGTTTCTGACATAGGCTATTGCACCTTTGGTAAACAAATTCGGAAAACAGCACCGCCCGTATCAGCGGTTTCTGCATCCAGCCTTCCGCCCATTTCATTTATGATCTGCGCCGATATCGCAAGACCAAGCCCCATCCCAACTCCCGAAGGTTTAGTGCTAAAGAAGGGCTCTTTAAGATCATCCATGTCCAATGCCCCAAGACCAGGGCCGGAATCTGCGACCTCGATCACGATATCGTCGCCATTCATCAAACGTAGGACAACCGATCGTTCAGGGCCATCGCCAACCGCATCAATCGCATTACGCAAAAGATTAACCAAAACCTGTTCAAACCTGTTCGCCTGCCCACTTGTGTGCATCGGGGTTTCTGCCAGATCCAAAGCTATTACGACCCCCGCCGCATCTGCGGTATGCTGCACAAGGCTAAGGGCCGTCCGAATGGCATCTTGAACCGCAAACTGGTCTGATTTTGCGGGGTCATTGCGCCCGAACAAACGAAGCTGATCAACAATCCTTTGCATGCGGTCAACCAACCCCGAAAGCTGCGGAGACAAACTGCCGGGTCGCGCATCATTGGCGATTTCTTCCGCGGCAAGATAGTTTTTCATTGCAGAAATCGGCTGTCCCAGCTCATGCGTGATTGACGCAGAGAGTTGACCAAGGGCGGCAAGCTGGTTCTTGCGGGCAAGTTCTGTGCGGGCCTTGTCCAGATTTGCTTCGGCGATGCGGCGGTCTTGAATTTCGGTTTCCAGTCGCTGTCTGTCAGCATTGGAAATCGCAAGCGCCCGGCGCAGTTGCGCCGC
>Ga0075467_10002919_pt1 | contig 13315 bp, 18 predicted proteins | sample DEB08_DNA_9_FD_75067 | JGI IMG/M metagenome (GOLD analysis project Ga0075467, IMG submission 75067) | Aqueous microbial communities from the Delaware River and Bay under freshwater to marine salinity gradient to study organic matter... | ecosystem: Environmental > Aquatic > Marine > Coastal ...
GTCTTGAAAAAAGGTATATCCTTCACTTTTGAATTACCCCCTCCATTATCTGCTTATCCCGGTCATGGTGACGTTTACACAAAGATTGCCAATTAGACTGATCCCAAAACAATGTTTCGTCGCCTCGGTGCGGGATAATATGATCAACGACTTGAGCAAGAACATAACGATTTTCCGATTCACACATAACGCATAAGGGGTTAACTGCTAAAAACATCAACCTAACTTTTTGCCACCTGTAAGTGTAAAGTTTTCGATATTCTTTCGATTCTTTCGATCTAGAATCGTAAGACTTCCAATTAGCTGCCTTAAAAATCGGCGGTTTAATTGGCATCGAAAAAATTCATTCGGATACGGCTCCTTGTATTCATTTATCTAAATGTTAAATAATCAAGTAAGTCCAGATAAAATCGTCCAATTCCGATTATAACACATAAATATAGACGAACACAATCCCCTATGCAAACACCAGACGTTCTAACAGTACTACAGGATCAGTTACAGGGTCACCCAAAGATTTAAAAGTCGAAAAATTTTCAAGACTCATGCTTTCAATAATACGACACCCAGCCCATTGGTTGTCGTACCTCGCAAGCAAAATGCAAACAGCCCCTGCTCTCATTCGCTTCGTCATCCAGGCTAGCTGAGCGGGTCGTAAATTGAAAGAAGGGGTGGCATTTTTCAATTCGATCCAACCCGAAACGCCACGCCAAATAAAAGATAAATCAGGAATACCAGAAGAGTATTTGTCTTCGTGGCGTTGGGGCACAAACTCGGGGGGCATTTTACGCCGAAGGTAATCCCACACTTTTTGTTCTGGATGACGCATAACCGAAAGTGTAACACAGATTGACTGATTCGAACAATTTGTGGTACACTGAGCCTCTCACCAACACACCTAGGACAACTGCGAAATGTTACGTCAACGAGCGATAGCTAAGAATGAAGGTCTGACCCAGTACAGGGGCAGCATCTGTGCCAAACACCCCGAACTTGAAGGTAGAAGAGTGACTTCAACTGCCCATTGTGTCGGTTGCAAAAAGGAACGTGCTTATGAAAGACGTGCCAAAAAAGCACAAGCCCGAGAGACATGAATCTCCCCGGGCTTGTATAGGAACCCCATTTATAATACAGGATCTATTTTAACATGTCTAAAGAACAAAAACAACTACTTGCAATCAGCAATGATGAATTTTTAAGTGAAGCTTTCAAAAATGCAACACCAGAGGAAAAAATCTGGGTATTGTCCAAATCAATAATTGACGATTCCAACTGGAGCGGTCAATTGCTGCAGCAGACAGCACCAGCCGAACCGCTTAACAATTACACCAGCCCAGCCACACTTAAAAAAGACGGAAGGAGGATAGCATCTAACCATGCAGCCACTCACTGGATCGTGCTTGATGACGTACGTCCCGACAACTTGCCTTTAGCCCCGAGTTATCTAATTGAAACGTCTCAAGGTTCATTCCAGGCTGGCTATTTCCTCGAAAGCCCCGAACACGACATTGAACGAGTGAATTCGCTCATGTCACTGCTGAGCAATAAAGATAATACGATCTCGGACACTTCCGGCAACAACCCAGTCCGAGTCGTTCGGCTTCCCGTAGGTCGGCACACCAAAAAAGGGTATGATACCCAGATGGTCGAGTGGTCACCTGAGAATCGATTCCGCATGGACTCACTCGAACGAGCTTTTCGCGAGAAGATTTACGGTCGAGTCCAACATGAAGAATTTGAACTTCGTCCAGAAGATTATTACGAGTCAGGGTCCGAAGAAGCAAGGGAGAGGTTTATATCGCACCTCAAATCGATACAAAACGGGGTCGATTACCACGAATCCATCAACCGCATTGCCGCCCGACTAATTACGAATGGACTTAAATCAAGCGATGTGGTACTTATCTTGCAGTCCCTTATGCAAGCATCGCAAGCCAGATTCGATGACTACAATAGATGGCAGATTCGGTACAACGATATAGAACGGTCGGTCAGAACTGCTGAACAAAAGTTCGGTTCTGAAGGTACGGTGACCCAAACCACCACCGCATTTCGACCCTATGAATATTCACTCCAAACCGCTAGACCGATTGAATGGGTATTGGACGGTTTCCTAGCACAGGGTATCACGATAATTGCTGGTGCGCCTGGAGTAGGTAAAACTTCCAAAGTGGTAGCCCTAGCCATACTGGTCGCTGGACTGTGCGACCCCAAGTTCGAATTGCGCCCCGCTCTTCGCCGCAGAGTCGTTTACATCACCGAGGATGCAGCCCAAGCTGAACGGCTCCTATATGGGTACGCTCAAATATCAGGACTTGATACTTCAGAATTTACCTATTGGTTCGAAATCAGACAGGCTAACCGAACCGATCCGAAGACGCTCGAACGTGAGGTGCGCACATTAGTAGCTACCCATAGTGTCCAAACGCAAGAGAGATACCTCCTCGCGCCTCTCGTGGTGCTCGACACCAGCAATGCAGTGCTCGACATGGAGGACGAGAATTCCAATTCTGAAGTAGGTAAGTTCGTATCAGCACTTAAAAGGGCAACGGGGCGGGGTTCGCTTTGGCTGATCGCCCATACCGCCAAAGCACTTGGAAGAGCAGACACCCGAGGATTGTCTGCTCGTGGGGCTGGAGCTTTCGAGGGAGACGCAAATGCAGTCGCTTATGTGTTCCAAGAGGACGGAGTAGAAGATTACCGTTTCATGCGCCTAGGTAAACATCGGTACGAAGCCGAATCGCTGGAACTCCGATTCAGCACCCAGACGTACGAAGAGCGAGTCCAGACTCCTTGGGGTGACTATCAATTGGTACGCATCCGAGTGGCATTCCCCGAGCGTTCTTCACAAGAGGAACGCACAACAATAGTGGAAGTGACGAAAGAACGCCGAAAGAACACGATGACCACCGAAATCGACCAACGGATTCGCGAAGATGTGTTGCAACTTCTACGCCAAGGACCAATATTCAAGACCGCAATTGAAAAAACCATACAGGGAAAAGCCGAAAAGATTCGACAAGTACTCCTCGAGCTTGAACTCGCTCGACTAATTTCGATGACTAAAGCCACCGGAAATACGATCCTGGTCACCCTTGTCCCATCCAATGTTTAAAATCTGCCCCAGCCTCCATGGTATCGTGAGTGGGGCGGGTGGGATGGAGGGGGGTTCCTTAAGAACCCCCTCCACCCCCGCCCCCGAACCCCGCGCCCGCGATAATTTGTCCCGTCTTTTCTTTTAAAAAAAGGACAAATTATCGGGACAAATTATCTAGGTGCGTTCCAAAGGGGGTTTCCGACTATTTTTAAAGAAAAAATGCGATATTTTTGAAAGAACAATTTGAGGTATGATCAATGATGTGGTAAAATAGAGGTGTAGTAAATCCAACAGTTAACAGGAGATATAAAAATGGCAAAGTTCAACCACATCGTCGCCCTAGCCACTGAGACCAAAGCTTCATGGTCCAACATCGACCAAGCTCGCTTCCACTTCATGAACCCAAACGGCTTATGGGCAGAAAAGGTCGCCAGTGATGCACAAGTTGCTGAATTGGTCGATCTCGGCAAAGCCAATTATGGTGTTATCATAGCTTACGGCTCGGGAAACTTGTTCGCTATGTTGGAACTTCTTAAGTTATGCGAATCGGGTCGAGTCAACGGCATTGAGTTATCAGTTGTACTTGAAATGTTACGTGCCGATATTGCGAAAGCCAATCAGTTCGTCGCCGAGCACCAATAATTCCATTCGGGGGCGAAAGCCCCCACTTACAGCCAACAGGAGCAACAAAATGAACATAGTCGACACAATAGAAGCCCGAATCGGTGAGAACAAAACCTCTTTCAAGACCTATACGACTTACAAGACAGCGTGTGGTGTCGGTCATCGTTTCGGAGTTGAATTCGCAAGAGCCAATCGGGTCGAAGAGCCAGTAAGCTATATTCCAGTGTTTTTACCTAATTACGGTCGCTGGACTTTAGTGTTTAGGCAAATGGACTGGATGAGAAAGTACAACGTCGGCGGTTATGTTGGGTTTTTCGCTAGGTCGGGGTTTTTTAGTATTTAATTTGATCGGGGGCGAAAGCCCCCACCAAGGAGATCTCAAAATGAAATACCAATTGATGACCATCGAATGTGGCAGTATCCGGTCCTACCCTTCGAGCAGTTGGAGGACTTTTGAAGCTGAAATTCACAGGATAGACCGCACTGATTGTGCTTTTGAATACGATATTAGGATCAATGGCAAATCAGTGAACTTGGACCAAGCATTAGAAGCGGTCAGACAGGCACGAGAAGATCATGACCAAAAACGTTTGTTGTCCAAGAACCATATTGCAAAATCAAGCCATTTAACAGGAGTTTAACATGACCACATTTACCTTTTCAGTCGGCGATTTACTCAGCAACGAATTGACAATCAAAGCCATTCGGGGTCGTTGGGTGGATTTGTCGGACGGTACTACGATTTCACGTGCTCAAGTGGGGCTAATTGGTGCTCGTCCCACCCAAACCCCAAGCGGCACGACAATTGACTTTTCCGCTTACCGTGAAAACTACATCAAGACCAAATCCGCCGATGGACGCCGAAGAGTCGACTCGGGTGATGCTGTAGCTATGTCTTTACGAGGGACCGATATCGAGGGCGTTTACGACATAGTCGCGGAAGCCACCGGAGTACCCGCCGTTGAACTTCGAACTAAGTACAGGCACTTAAATATCGGGCAGCAACGCATGAACCTCGGAAACCGCCTCCGTGCTCATTTAAAGCGGGTCGAAAATGGAGAAGTCTAGCCTTCGTTGTGTTTGCCCTCGATGCAATGGAGCAGAACCAACGGTTAATCGCCTCGGACAGCCCCCTAGCTACCCGCACGAACGAATGGACACGGTTGCGCCGATCGTCGAAGCTTTGGAACCCGTGGTGGTTCGTCCAGCACCCCCGCCCCGCCCAGCGCCCCCGCCCGTCCTGACCGCCGAGGAATACGTGGCACAAGTTCAGGCTCGCACCGATATTGGGCAGGGGTTGAAATCGATGATGATCAAGAATTATTTGAGGAAACACTCATGCACCTAGAAATATTACCTAATGGGCGATTACACCTCACCGGAGGTTCAGCCCGAGGAATTCCTGGGGCGAGGTTCTCGCCTCGTACTGGGGGTTGGACTTTAATTCCATGCCGAGCCGCTAGGGTGCGACTTGACCAGATGGGGGTGGTGATGACCGATGCTGCTCGCGAGTTAATGTGCCCCGAACTCACCCCCGCGCCCCCGAAACCGTTTCCAGAAATCCAGGAATTCCTGCCTTCCTATGAACACCAGCGGCGGGGTCGAGAATTTTTGTACCGACACCGCCATGCCGCGATCTTCGCTGAGCCTGGAACTGGTAAAACTCGAGTACTCATCGACCTATTCAATGCTCGACTCGCTGCTCATGAGGTGGACTCGATCATTATCGCTTGCCCAATTTCAGTTAAGCGCACTTGGGTCGACCAGTTCAAGCTTTGGGCGGACATGGATGCCGAATTGCTAGACGCTTCGCAGGACCCCAAAAAGTCAATCGTGGTGGTCGGCGTGGAGTCATTTTCCAAGGGTCGTGCCGCCGAACGTATAGCTGGATTCATTTACCGCCACCAACGGACTATGATAGTGGTGGACGAAGCTCATTTGATCAAGAATTCCCGAGCGATTCGCACCAAGAAACTTATCGAACTCGGCAGGTCTTGTGCTTATCGATACATTTCTACTGGAACTCCGGTGGCGAAATCGCTGGTAGACCTTTATGCTCAATTCAAATTTCTCGATCCCGATATCATCGGTTATCCAGATGTCCAAACGTTTGAAGAGCGTTATTGCAGGTTCGGCGGTTTTGAGCAGCGCGAAATCATAGGTTATAAGAACCAACAAGAACTTTTCGACTCTATAGAGCCTTACATCTTTCGAGCCAAGAAGGACGAATGTTTGGATTTACCGCCGAAAGTGTATACTCGCCGCCAAGTCAATCTTCCCGCCCCAGTACTGGCGGTTTACAAGACTGTTAAAAAGACTCAAATGTACGGGGAAAAGATATACTCGGGACCTTTGGACCAATATTTGGCTTTGCACCAGATATGCGGGGGAATGTTGCCCGATGGAACCACCTATAAATCACCTAAGATTTCCGAATTGCTTGCAGTCGTTGAAGATTCGGGCGATGCCTCCACCATTGTTTGGTGTCGATACCGTTTCGAAGTCGAAGCAGTGGCTACAGCACTCGCCCCCTATGGTCGAGTAGTACAAATTCACGGCGGCATCGCCGAAGCCGCCCGCCACCAAGCGGTAAATGAGATGCAGACTGGGACGGCTAGATTTCTGGTCGGCACGGCTTCCTCGGGTGGGGTCGGTATTACCGTAACTGCAGCAACGCTAGTTGTTTATTATTCTAATGATTGGAGCTTCGTGACCCGAGTGCAATCGGAGGATCGAGCGCACAGGTCGGGTCAAACCCGTACGGTCACGGTCGTGGATATAATTTGCGAAAACACCGTGGACGAAACGATCCTTGCAGCTTTAGCGGAGAAGAAAGACTTGAGTGACTACCTTGCAACACGAGTCTAGGTGTGCTATAATATAATCTGGTACAGGAGAAAGAGAACATGAGCAAAATTTATATACCGCACTATAGTGCTCGCTTTGACTATGAGTCAGCGAAAAGCTTTGGTCAAACCACACCCATCACCGACCGAGCCTTTTCCTTTAATTACGATGCAAACGGTCAAACGACCCTACGGATCGAGATGGCAAAAGCTGCGAACGCATTTGATGAATTCGATGACTACATGGTGTTGTCCGGAGTGCCACTCAACACCGCCTATTTTTTGCAGTTGCTGGCTCTTAGGGAGATAACGACCGTTCGCTGTTTGGTCTGGAATTCGAACGACGGGGCGTACTCATTGGGAATCTATAAAGCCCCATCGATCGGAGATATAGCATGAGCGAACATTCTAAATTTCCCCCTTCGTCTGCTGCCGCTTGGCTCGAGTGTTCGGGTTGGTTGCACTTCAACGCTACCATGCCCGACAGTTCATCACCAGCCGCTGAACGTGGAACCCGCTTGCACGATGAAGCGGCTAACCGCTTAAACGCTGGGGTTCGGAAGATTCTTAGTGCTGATGACGAAATCCTAGTAGCCGACTATGTCAGCTATGTTGAAGGATTAATGGCTGAACTCGAAGATGCTCGCCTTTTAGTGGAGAGTCGGGTTCACTTTAACGAAGACGTCTGGGGTACAGCCGATGCGATTATCGTTTCGCGCCACCGCCTCGATGTGATCGATTTCAAATCAGGGTCGCACCCAGTTCCTGCTCGCAACAACTCACAATTAGCCCTATATGCAGCCGCTGCACTTCGCGCCCCAGGGATTTTCGCCGATCATGGGACGCCACTTGATGTGGTGCTCCATATAGTCCAACCCGCGATCGATTTTTACTCGACTTGGGAGATAATCCCCGAATTGCTCGAGAGCTTTCGCCTGAATGTTGAAGTGGCAGTCGATCGCGCCAAATCCGCCCCCGAGTACAAACCCTCCGAAACCGCTTGCCGATGGTGCAAGGGTCGACAGGTTTGTCGCGCCCGCGCCGAGCACAATTTAGCTGTGGTGGCTCAGGACTTCGAACAGCTTAACGAAGCCGATGTTGCTCGAATAGTGCCTCAACTCAAGCAGATCCGCAAATGGATAGACGATGTAGAAGCTCGAGCCTATGATTTGGCGAGGAGCGAAAAGCTTCCTGGATTTCGGATTCGGATGAAGCCCGGTTCGCGCTATTGGACGGACCCCGAGCAAGTCATTTCGGCACTCCTACAAGCTGGTGTGGAACCTAAGTTTGCATTTAAATCGACCCCTATTGGGATCGGAGCCGCCGAGAAGCTTCTAGGTAAAAACCATGAGATTTTCGCGCTTCATTGTGATTTGCGAGAAAGCACTGAAACCCTAATTCGAGCAGATGCGGAATCGTCACCCGCACTCGGTGTTGCTCCATTGACGAACGTTAAAGGTGATAAAAATGGCTAACCCCTCCGGCAGTATCAAAGTTGAACGCTCAGCACGTGCAGTAACTCCTGTAGGTCGAGCTTCCTATCCTAATGTGTTTCAGGCTAAAGCTTTCAATGAAAGCTCCGAGCCGAAGTATTCGATCTCGATCATGATTCCCAAGTCCGACCCCTTTGTCGATCAAGCCCGAGCCTTGCAAGGTGAAGCACTTGAAGCTTTGTATGGTAAAAAGCTCCCAGTCAACCTCGAACGTTGGGGTATCGCTGATGGTGATGATTCGGGCAGTGACTTGAACGCAGGTTATTGGATTATTAAAGCGACATCGAAGACTCGACCAGCAGTCGTGGACGCTAATAAACAGTCGATTCTTGACTCCGATGAACTCTACGGTGGTTGTGATGTGCGAGTTAGTATTTGTGCCAAAGCTTATGGTACTAACTCCAAGGGTGGCGTCTCCTTTGAATTAGTCGCAGTCCAAAAGGTCGGCGATAACACCCCGTTTGGTGGTGCTGAAGCCGCCCGTTCTGCAGCTATCAGCGAGTTCTAAAGTTTACTGGCTTGGGGGTTGCCAGAGCTTAAAACCCCCGCCGCTTTTTACAGGTGATAGATATGGACTTTCCGAATTTAGATAATGTACGAATAATCGCAGTGGATACCGAAACCACTGGGCTTGGTGCTGCTGACCGAGTTTTTGGTGTTTCCGTGGCTTTCGAGGGCTTCTCGGGTTATTGGGACACACGTATAGCTCCTCAAGTGTTCACGTGGCTCCGAGATGCCTCCCGTTCAGCCGGACGGGTATTTGTGGCTCACAATGCGTCTTTTGATTACCGAATGCTGTACCGTTCGGGGCTTTCGTTGCCCCTAGAGCAGATGGATGACACATCAATTAGAGCTTGTCTGATTGATGAAAATTTGCACTCTTACTCACTCGATGATCTAGCTTCCAAATATCTGGGAGTTCGCAAACTGGGTGAGATTTACGACCAGCTGGCGCAGAGATTCGGGGGTCGAGCCACCAGAAATGTGCAGATGCCTAATTTGCATCGTGCGCCCCCAGAAATGGTAGCCCCCTACGCTCGCCGAGATGCTGAACTTGCCTACAAATTGTACCTGTGGCAGGAGGACGAAATTCGGCATCAAGGAATCGAGGACATTTGCGCGTTTGAACGCCGCACCATGCCCACTATAATTCGCGCTGAAATGCGTGGAATCCGAGTCGACGTTGAAGCCGCCGCACTAGCTCAAAAAGCCTTATCTATTCAAATTGACCAAGCGCAGAAAGCTTTGGACGAGATGTGCGGCAAACCCGTAAACGTCAATTCATCACCGCAAGTCAAAGCCTTATTCAACCCTCAGAAAATCCGCTCGGGCTGGATGACTGATCGCGGTGACCCGCTGGGGTCGACTCCTAGCGGAGCCGCATCATTGGATGCCGAAACGCTACGAAGTTTAGATGCTGACCCGCGAGCCAGACTGATACTCGATGTGCGGTCTGGAATTAAAACACGAGATACTTTCTTGGGCGGTCACGTGATAGCGTCAGCCTACAAGGGGCGAGTGTACCCCTCGATCAACCAAACGCGAGGAGAAACCGCAGGAACCCGTACGGGTAGGCTTTCCTATTCTAGTCCCGCCATGCAGCAGATTCCCTCGCGCAATAAACAGATAGCCGCAGTGGTCAAACCCGTGTTTCTGCCCGATGCAGGGCATCTCTGGGTCGACTCCGACTTGTCCTCGTTCGAAGTCCGAATCTTCGCCCATCTGGTCAACGACGAAAACATTTGTAAGTTATTTCGCGACAACATCAAGACTGACTTCCACCAAGCAGTGGCTGATATGACTGGGTTACCCCGCAATGCCAGCTATCCCGGTCAACCGAACTCCAAACAGTTAAACTTGGCGATGATATTCAATTCGGGGAATGGGGCGATTGCCGAAAAAATGGGAATGCCATACACTCACGAACACTTCGTCACTGAAGATGGGGAGGAAGTGCACTACCGCAAAGCTGGACCTGAAGCCCAAGCAGTGATAGACACTTACCACTCCTCGTTGCCTGGAGTCAAAAGCTTAGCTTCTCGTGCCTCTGAGGTGGCGAAATCCAGGGGGTTCGTTCACACTAAATTTGGGAGGCGCATTAGATTCCCCGATTCTCGTTTTTCCTACAAAGCTTCGGGGCTGTTAATACAAGCGACTTCAGCCGATTTGAACAAAGCTTTTTTGATCGGGCTGGACCTGATTTGCAGGGACTCAGGTGGTCATTTAATACTTAATACCCACGATTCGTATTCGCTGAGTTTACCGAGCGATCAAATCAAAAAAGTCTGGAGTAAAACGACCGAATTTCTGCGTGACGAATTTAACTGGTTGAATGTTCCATTATTGCTCGAATTGAGCGGAGGAGGTAATGATTGGTGGGCAGCGTTAAATGACGAAGCTGGGTTGCTTGACAGCATCTAGTAGATATGCTATAATAGGTTCTGTATAGAGGATAGATAACATGACTAATTTTACAAAATTGATTTACCGTCTTTCATTTACTTGCAAAGGAGTAGCATAATGGCTGGTCGTAAGCTTATGGTTTTAGGTGGACAATTCGGGTCCGAGTCTAAAGGGAGTGTAGCCGCCTACACCGCAATGGCTTACCCTTTCACCGCTGTAGTTTCCGCTTTTCCGCCCAGCACTGGGCACACTGCTTACACAATGGGAGGTGTTAAACACGTTAATTTAGCGATTCCAGTTGCTGCTATTGCTGAAAGTGTTCGAGAAGTGTTTGTCGGTCCAGGTGCAATCATTGACCCTGATTGTGTGATCGAAGAATGGACGCGGATGGGAGGCAACAAACGCCTAAACATTCACGAAAATGCCGCAGTGGTGTTGCCCCGCCACGCCCAACAAGAAAAAGACAGCGGACTCACCCGCGTAGGTTCGACCGCCAAAGGTGGAGCCGCCGCTCAGATTGACCGCATGATGCGTAACCCAGATGCACCAGCCATAGCTCGCGAAGTCCTTAAAGGTACTTCACTTGAAAAGTATTTGGTGGATCGCGATACGTATAACGAACGTTTGCTAGACCACGATGATGTTATTATCGAAGCTCCACAGGGTATGGGGTTGAGCATGTACCATGGGTTTTATCCTTATACTACTGCTCGTGATTCACACCCCTATGCAATTCTAGCTGATTGTGGAGCACCCATGAGTTGGGCGGCAGACATCGAAATTTGTTGGGTTTTGCGTACTTACCCGATCCGCGTCAACAACCGAGATGGTTCTTCTGGTCCATTTTGGAAGGGGTCGGAAGAAGTGACTTTCGACTTGATCGGTCAAAAGACCGAACTTACAACAGTTACTCAACTTCCTCGCCGAATTGCTACCTTCTCGCAAGACCAAGTTAAATATCTGGTCGCCATGGCGTCAAATGAAAATTCTTGGGCAGCTTTAACATTTTGTGATTATTTGGAATCCGAGCAACATGTTAACGCGCTGATCAACACTATTCGTTCGTGCGGGTTGCCGGTTCGAATGCTTGGGTATGGTCCGTTGCCTCAAGACTATAAGGTGTTAGCATGAACAAAAGGCATAAAATCGAAATTCTCGATCGCGTGGTCGCTGAAAGAGAGCACCAAGACCACAAATGGGGCACGATTGAGGTCAACCCCCATGATCGTGGCACTTGGCAATTGTTGATTCAAGCCGAACTTGATGAAGCTCGTGATGCGTTGATTAAAGGTTCAACCGATGAACGCAACTCTTGGGCTTCCGAACTTATTCAGGTGGCGGCTTTGTGCTTTGCTGCACTTGAACAACATGGGTTCGAAGACGTTCGATCTGGGAGGCAGCTTAAATGAATCTAGCCACCAAAATGCGAATTTCTCACGTTCGCCGCTGGCACATTGTTGCAGTGGATCGTGAACAATCAGTGGCGGAGCACACTTGCCGAGTCCAGCTGATAGCCGCCGACATCATGCAAAGATACACCGCAGACCCAGTCATGATGTTCAAGACTATTCGTTGGGGGCTTTGGCACGATCTACCTGAAGTGGTGGTGGGCGATATTCCGACTCCTACCAAAAAATGTGTAGATGTAGACGCCCTCGAAATGGCAACGTCCGAAGAATACCGAACTATCCTAGGAATGACACCAGCGTTAGTCTTGCGGGTCGTTAAAGCAGCAGACTTGATCGAAGCCGCACTCTATCTAAAGGAGTATGGTCGTGGCACTCATGCAAAAGAAGTGTACGCCAAAATTCTAGAAGACCTAGACGTGTTCGTCGGAGATGTGATTCATAAACACGTCGTTGATGTGCGACAGGAGGTGTTAAATGGCTGGAATTAAGTTCGATGCGGACAAACCCCGTTGGGACTTGCTCCCTTGGGCAGAAATGGAAGACGTTGTGCAGGTGCTTACTTTCGGAGCCAAGAAATATGGAGCGTACAACTGGCGATCCGTCCCCCAAGCTCAGGAGAGATACTTTTCTGCTGCTTTGAGGCACATAACGGCATGGAAGTCTGGGGAGATCATTGACCCCGAGTCGGGGCTTCCCCACTTGTCACACGCAATATCGAGTCTTTTATTTTTAGATAATTTTGATGGAGAAGATCATGGACTATTCAATTCATACGCTGAAGATTCATAAAATGGTAATTCAATTTTGGGACGCAATTGAGTACAACAGACACGAAGAAGCATTGTTGTTGTCACAAAAAATCAAAATCGAATCAGTGTTGTTGCTGGAAGCCACCGAACTGGCAGTAAAAGAGTACAATGCCCTTTGTGAAGCACAAAAAAACAAAGAAGTTCGGTATGATTAGTTCAGCCGATAATTTGGAGTGGAAAAGTTTTAACGATGAAGAAATTAACATTCTTATGCGGCGTGTTACGATTGAAGCAGACGACCTAAATATGTTGTACGTAACAGAGTCAGGAATGAAAGTGTTTGCTCGGCAGATTGAGAAGTTGATACAGGAGAAGAACACATGAAAGATGACTGGAACCCACCCGCTTGGCTTGCACCAAACAATCGTTACATTACGGCAGGTTATGGCTACCAATTTGTTGTGATGGCAGACAACGCACGAGATAGTAAATGGACACCTCTTTACCCTAAACGTGAATGGGTAGGACTGACAAAAAACGATGTGGATTTTTGGAATCTTCCAAAGTCACCAACAATATATGAATTTGCAAAATATGTTGAATCCAAAATAAAGGAAAAAAACACATGAACCGCTACATAGTACGAGCCACACGCCTACAGACCGTTGAGATTATGGTCACAGGTTGGGATGAA
>Ga0075467_10002923_pt1 | contig 13298 bp, 13 predicted proteins | sample DEB08_DNA_9_FD_75067 | JGI IMG/M metagenome (GOLD analysis project Ga0075467, IMG submission 75067) | Aqueous microbial communities from the Delaware River and Bay under freshwater to marine salinity gradient to study organic matter... | ecosystem: Environmental > Aquatic > Marine > Coastal ...
CAAGCTTTTTGTTGCCCTTGGCGTGATGCGACTGGTCGAAAAGGGCAAGCTGGACCTCGAGGCGGACGTCAATGCCTATCTGGGCTGGTCGCTGCGCAATCCGGCCTTTCCGGACAAGGCCATAACGCTGACCGACTTGCTATCCCATCAATCCGGCCTGCGCGACGGCATCAACTATGCCCTGCCGATGGATGCCTTGCTGGAAGAGGAATTGCGCAATCCCGATGCCTGGGACAGCGGCCATCCTCCCGGCGGCTATTTCACCTATGCCAATCTCAATTTTCCGGTGATCGCCGCGATCATGGAAGCGGCGAGCGGCAAGCGCTTTGACGCAATCATGCTGGAGGAACTGTTCCGGCCACTGGGTCTCGACGCCTGTTTCAACTGGATTCATTGCAGCGATGCCAAGATCGCCGCCGCGGTCACGCTCTATCGACCCGATGGCAGCGTCGCCCGCGATGACTTGCGCGGGGTCCGCGAGACCTGCGCCATTGTTCCCGCCCGCGATGGCAGCTGTGACATTGGCCGCTATCGGCTCGGCAAGACCGGGTCGATTTTCAGTCCCCAGGGCGGATTGCGGATTTCGGCGATGGATCTGGCCCGGGTCGGGCAGATGTTCCTGCGCAATGATGGCACATTTCTGACGTCCGCCAGCCTGGAGAAAATGCTCCGCCCGGCCTGGTCCTATGATGGGCAAAATGGCGACAGCGAGGACGGCTATTTCTGCATCTACGGTCTGGCCGTCCATATCCTGTCGGGACCCGATCCGAAGCCCGGCTGCAAGGACGATCCGTTTGACGACAGACTTCCGAGATTGGGCCATTCCGGGGATGCCTATTCCCTGAAATCGGGCTTGTGGTTCCAGGTGAAGGATCAAACCGGCACCGCCTTTTTCCGCACCGAGGTGCCGGATGATGACCCGGCAGGTCATTGCATCTATTTCTGTGACTGATAGGTTTCACCGCGAAACCGAATCACGATCCCAACGACAATCAGGAGAGAATGGATGATCGCCTACACCATGCTTGGCACCAACGACAAAGACCGGGCCTTTGCCTTCTACGACACGCTATTCGAAGGCACCGGGATCAAGCGGCTGTTCAAGACCCCGGCGGGCGGCCAGTTCTATGGCATGGCGCCGGGCGAGCCGATGCTGTGCATCACATCACCCTATGACGAGGGCGAGGCCTGCCATGGCAATGGCACGATGGTGGCGCTGCAATGCGATTCCACCGACGAGGTGGATGCCTTCCATGCCCGGGCGCTGGCACAGGGCGCTGCCAATGAGGGCGATCCCGGCTGGCGCGCACCGGACATGTTCTACGGCGCCTATTTCCGCGATCTCGACCAGAACAAGATCTGCGTCTGCAAGACCAATTTTGCTGCAATCCCCGTCAAGAACTGAGGAGCAATATAATGATCGGATATGTAACCCTGGGCACCAATGATCTCGACAAGGCGCGAACCTATTATGATGCGCTGCTCGGCGAGCTGGGCGCGAAGCGGTTGATGGAATTGGAGGAAAATGGCTTCACTCTCTACGGCGTCGACATGACCATGCCCTCCATTGCGCTTACCAGACCGTTTAATGGCGAAGCCGCGCAGCCCGGCAATGGCAATATGATCGCGTTGCAGATGCAGGAACGCGCGCAGGTCGACTCTTTCTATCAAAAGGGTCTGGAACTGGGCGGCAGCGATGAAGGCGCGCCGGGTGTCCGTGGTGATGAAGGGCCGATGGCCTTTTACGCCGCCTATTTCCGTGACCCGGAAGGCAACAAGCTTTGCGCATTTCGTTTGGGCGCGGCATAAGCATAAAAAATACAGGGGAAAAATCATGAAACATCTATTGGCTCTGGCTGCGACAACCGCCTTGATCTGGACCGCACCGGTCCTCGCACAGAATAGTTCAACCTCGCCCGATCTGGCCAAGTCCGTCGCCGCGGATTATGACAAGGAGCTGAAAGCGCTGTTTCTCGATTTTCACAAAAACCCCGAATTGTCCTACAAGGAAACCCGCACCGCCGGGATCATCGCAAAGAAATGGCGCGATGCGGGCTTCACCGTCACCGAAAAAGTCGGCGGCACCGGTGTGGTGGCGGTGATGAAAAATGGCGAGGGTCCGACACTGATGCTGCGCGCCGACATGGACGGCCTGCCGCTGGTCGAGGACAGCGGGCTGGACTATATGTCGACAGCGAAGCAGGTCAGCATTGACGGCGAGGAAAAGCCGGTCATGCACGCCTGCGGTCATGATGTGCACATCACCTCGCTGATCGGCACCGCGCACCAGATGGCGGCCCGCAAGGACCAGTGGGCGGGCACGCTGGTACTGGTTGCGCAACCGGCCGAAGAACGCATCGGCGGCGCCAAGCTGATGATGGACGACGGCCTCTATACCCGTTTTCCCAAGCCCGATTATGCCATGGCTTTTCACGTTTCGGCGGACACACCGACCGGAATGCTCGCTCTCGGCGAAGGCATTGAAAGCAGCTCATCCGACAGCGTCGATATCATTGTCCACGGGGTTGGCGCGCATGGCGCGTCACCGCACCGCGGCAAGGATCCGATTCTGATGGGCGCGGAAATCATCATGGCGCTGCAGACGATTATCAGCCGCGAAATCGCGCCGCTCAAACCCGGCGTGATCACCGTTGGGTCCTTCCACAGCGGCTTCAAGCATAATATCATCTCCGACAAGGCAACCATGCAGCTGACCGTCCGGTCGGATGACGAGGATACGCGGGCAAAATTGCTTGCGGGGATCAAGCGGATCGCGACCAATGTCGGCCGGATGAACGGTATGCCGGAAGACAAGCTGCCGGAAGTATTGGTGTCGCATGAGTCGACCCCGGCCAATTATAATGACGCAGCACTGACCAAGCGGGTGAAAGGCGTGTTTGCTGCTCGCTTCGGCGAAGACGTGTTCGACAACCAGCCGCGTGAAGGCATGGGCGCCGAGGATTTTGCCTATTTCGTCGAACCCAATACCGATGTCCCGGGTGTCTATTTCTCGGTCGGCGGCACGCCACAGGCCGACTTTGATCGCGAGAAGGCCGGCGGTCCGCCGGTGCCATCGCATCACTCACCCTTCTTCAAGATTTCGCCGCGAGAATCGGTGACGCTCGGGACCGAGGCGATGACCGCGGCGGCACTGGATCTGCTTTCGAAAAAGGATTGATCCGGTGACCCGTCAGCGTCCGATGCGTACTATCCTGTTATCGGCAGCGTTGCTGCTCGCCACCTCCTGCACGACCGTCGCCGAAACCGACATCAAGCCTGTCGCCGAAGCGCAGTCCTTTGATATCCTGATCGACAATGGCATGATCGTCGATGGTAGCGGCGGCGAACCCTATGTCGGCGATGTTGCGATCCGCAAGGACCGCATCGTTGCAGTCGCACCGGAAATAGCGGGCCGCGCCAAGCGCGTGATTGATGCGCGCGGGCTGGCGGTCGCGCCAGGGTTTATCAACATGCTCAGCTGGGCACCGGACGCGCTGATTGCCGATGGCGCCGGCGAAAGCGATATCCGGCAGGGTGTCACGCTGGAGGTGTTCGGCGAGGGCATGTCGGAAGCGCCGCTCACCGACAAGATGGCCGAGACCGAGGAGAGGCGTCAGGGTGACATCCGCTATCCGATCAGCTGGCGCAGTCTCGATCAATATTTCGACTTTATCGAGAAGCGCGGCATCGCCCCCAATGTGGCATCCTTTGTCGGAGCGACGACGGTGCGGATCAACGCGCTCGGCTATGCGGATATCGATCCTGACGCCGCCCAGCTCGACCGGATGCGCGCTCTGGTCCGCGAGGCCATGGATGACGGGGCGATGGGCGTCGGCAGCTCGCTGATCTATGCCCCGGCCAGCTATGCGGAGACGCCGGAACTGATCGCGCTGGCGACCGAATCGGCGCGTTGCGGCGGCATGTATATCAGCCATATGCGCAACGAGAGCGATGATGTCCTGCAGTCGATTGACGAACTCATCGAGATTGCCGAAAAATCCGGCGGCCCGGCGGAAATCTATCATCTGAAGCAGGCCGGCAAGGACAATTGGGGCAAGCTCGACGCGGTTATTGCCAAGGTCGAGGCGGCGCGCGCCAGGGGCCTGCGGATCACCGCCAATATGTATAATTATACCGCCGGTTCCACCGGTCTCGATGCGGCGATGCCGACCTGGGTGCAGGAAGGCGGCTATGAGCAATGGAAGAAGCGCCTGCAGGACCCCGAGATTCGCAAGCGGGTGCTGGCCGAGATGAGCGGCAAGCCCGACGGCTGGGAAAATCTCTATTATCACGCCGGTCCCGACAAGGTCATGCTGGTCGGGTTCAAGAATGAAAAGCTGAAGCCGCTGACCGGCAAGACGCTGGCGGAGGTTGCGGCGATGCGCGGCACCAGCCCGGCCGACACGGCCATCGATCTGGTGATCGAGGATGGCAGCCGGGTGCAGGTGGTCTATTTCCTGATGGATGAAGCCAATGTCGCTCGGCAGACCGCCCTGCCCTGGATGTCCTTCGGGTCGGACGCCGCCGCCCTCGCGCCGCGCGGCGTGTTCCTGAAATCCTCCACCCATCCCCGCGCCTATGGCAATTTTGCCCGGTTGCTCGGCAAATATGTCCGCGAGGAAAAGCGCGCGACCCTGGCCGATGCGGTGCGGCGACTGACCAGCCTGCCGGCGAGCCATCTGGGCCTGAAGGATCGCGGCAGTCTGGTGGCAGGCAATTTCGCCGATGTGGTGATTTTCGATCCCGGGACGATTGCCGATACCGCAACCTATGCGAAACCGCAGCAATTTGCCGTTGGCGTGCAGCATGTGCTGATCAATGGCCAGCCGGTATTGAGCGATGGCGAAATGACCGGCGCCCGCCCGGGTCGTGCCGTCCGCGGCCCGGGCTGGAACAACTGCCCGCCACTGTAGAGCAGCGAAATGCCAATGGACGAAGGGCTGACCAGCAAACAGGTTGATCATTTCAAGCAGATGCTGCTTGAACGGCAGGCGGAGTTGAAGGCCCGCGACCGGGAAGGTGCCAGCTGGCGGGGACCCGTCGAACTGGACCAACAAAGCGTCGGACGCCTGTCGCGGATGGATGCGATTCAGCAGCAGGAAATGGCGCAGGCAGAAGCGCGACGCCGGACCAGTGATCTGGCGCGAATCGAAATGGCGCTGAAACGCGTGGCCGAAGGCGAATATGGCTGGTGCGCGGAATGCGGCGAGCCGATTGCCTATAGGCGCCTCGAAATCGACCCGGCGGCCACGCTCTGCGTGGACTGCGCCCGCTAGCCCAAAGGACTCAATTTCGGGCCGAACGGATCATTGGGGGATTTTTCCCGCTTTCCCCCGCCCGGTCGGACCGCTATTGTCGCGCCGTGCCCGACCTTCCCGATATCCGCCCTCACGACGGACGCTTTGTGCGTCAGAAACATTATTTCGCTTGCCGGGTCTATTTCGAGGACACCGATTTTTCGGGTGTCGTCTATCACGCCAATTATCTGCGCTACATGGAACGGGCCCGGTCGGACATGCTGCGCCAACTCGATATGGACCAGCACGCCGCCTATGCGAGCGGAGAAGGCGTTTATGCCGTGGTCGACCTGACGATGAAATATCTGATGCCGGCGAAACCCGACGACGACCTGCTCGTCATCAGCACGGTCGAGACGCTGCGCGCGGCCAGCGTGATCATCGACCAGACAATCATGCGCGGCTCTGACCTGATTACGTCAGCATCCGTTCACGCGGCCTTTCTTACGCCGGCAGGGCGCCCGAGACGGCAACCGAAAGCGTGGACAAAGGCATTCGCGAGCGTCATGGATCAGGCCGACAGGAAATGAAGGATATTCAATCTTGCTAGACCAACTTTCGCTGGGGGCGACCTCCGGCAATTTCTCTCCGTTCATGCTGTTCATGGAAGCCGATATCGTGGTCAAGACGGTCATGATCGGCCTGCTGCTGGCCAGCATCTGGACATGGGCGATCATCGTCAGCTTCGGCATGACGATCGCGCAGACCGCGCGCAAATCGGAAAAATTCGAGCGTGATTTTGCCAAGACCGAAAATATCGACCGGTTCTTTGACGAATATGGCAAGTCCAGCCTGCCCAGCGCAAAGGTGCTGGCCGCCGGAGTCAAGGAGTGGCGGCGTTCGACCGCCCGCGGCCCGGTTGATCGCGAGGGCACCCGGCAACGGCTGGCCACCGCCATGAACACAACCATTGCCCATGAAGTGGATCGCATCGCCGACCGGCTCAATTTTCTCGCGACCGTGGGCAGCGTTGCCCCGTTCGTCGGCCTGTTCGGCACGGTCTGGGGCATCATGCGCAGTTTCTCCGCCATTGCCGCCGAACAGAACAGCTCGCTGGCGGTTGTCGCGCCGGGCATCGCCGAGGCGCTGTTTGCCACCGCCATTGGCCTGTTTGCCGCGATTCCGGCGGTCATCGCCTATAACCGCTTCTCCCATCGCCTGAACAAGCTGGAAGCCCGGATGGGCCGCTTTGCCGACGGATTCCATGCAACGCTCAGCCGCGAAATGGAACTAGGAGACTGAGCATGGGCATGAACATGGGATCGGGAATTGGCAGACGCCGCGGCGGTCGCGGGCGGGCACCAATGGCCGAGATCAACGTCACACCCTTTGTCGACGTGATGCTGGTGCTGCTGATCATCTTCATGGTGACCGCACCCCTGCTGGTCACCGGCGTGCCGGTCGACCTGCCGGAAAGCCGGGCCAATGCGCTGGAACAGGATCAGGAGCCGGTGCAGATTTCGATCGATGGCGAGGGCCGCGTCTTCATCGAGGACGAGGAACTGGGACGCGGGGCGCTGGCGGCACGATTGCGCGAGATTGCCGCCGACCAGAATCCGGCCGATCCGCGCCAGATCATGCTGCGCGGCGACAGGACGCTCGACTATGGACTGATCATGGGCGTGATGGGCGAACTCAACCGGGCCGGACTGAACCGGGTGTCGCTGGTCACTACAGGTTCATCCGAGACACCATAATGGTGGACAGCTGATATGGAGAAGGCTGAAAAAATTGGCTTGGGAATAGCGGCTGTGGGTCATGTGGCCCTGTTCGGCGCGCTCTCGTTCAGCATCCTCAGCGATACCAGCGACGCTTTCCGCAACAAGCCGATCGAGGTCATGATCGCCGATGAAGTGGGCCTGGAAAGCGCCGCCCCCGACCCCGCCATGGTCACGCCAGCGACCAGCGTGGCGCCCGAATTGGGCGCCCCGGAAGAGAGCAGCTTCGTCGAGCTCGAGCCGTTGCCCGAGCCGCCGAAAGCCGAAGCAAAACCGACACCGGCCGTCACCCCTGCCCCCGTATCCCGTGAACCCCGCCGGCGACCGGACAAGCCGGCCAGCGTTGCGGCCAAGGCAGAGCCCAAACCCAAGCCGAAACCCCGTGGTTCGCGCCTGGGCGATGATTTCCTGAAGGGGGTGACCGATGCGCCATCCGTCAGCCGCAACCAGAATATTGCGGCGGAGAAAGCTTCTGCATCGGCCGTAGCCTCGCTCCAGCGTGAATTATATCGACTGGTCAAGCAGAAATGGCGACCGCCGACCGGCGCCGATGCCGAACTGCTGCGCACCAAGGTCACGGCGCGCCTTGATCCAGAAGGCCGGATCATCGGCACCCCGACGGCGACAACCACCGGCATCACGCCGAGCAACCGGTCACAGGTTGAAATCCATCAGGAGCGCGCCATTGCTGCGGTCCAGCTTGCGGCGCCCTACACAACATTTCCGGAAAAATTTTACGATGAATGGAAGGTTATCGAACCTGTCCTCTATCTTGGTGTCTAGGAGACCAGCCATGCAATCCGCCGTCCCATATTTTCGCACTGCATTCCTCGGCCTTGTCGCCAGCCTCGGGCTGACCGCAACGGCACACGCTCAGCTGACCGTCGATGTCGACAATAGCGCTGGCGAAGAGCTGGTCATCGCCGTGCCCGGACTACCGACGCCGCAAAATGTCGATACGGCGGCCGGCAGCACCGGCGAGCTGGGCAGCAAGATCAGCGACGTCATCGTCAGCGACCTAAGATCGAGCGGCCTGTTCAAGCCGGTCGGACGCAATCAGGTGCGCGGGATCAGCTATACGGAAGTTACCGCCCCGCAATTTCCCTATTGGAGCAGCACCAGCGCCTCCGCCCTGATCCAGGGGTTCGTGCGGTCCAACAATGACGGCAGGCTGACGGTTGGCTGCTATCTCTATGATGTCGCGCTGGAAACCGAACTCACTCGCCAGGGCTTTGTCGTCGAACCGCGCGACTGGCGCCGGGCCGCGCACAAGTGCGCCGATGCCATCTATTCCCGGCTGAGCGGCGAATCGCCCTTCTTCGACAGCCGCATTGCCTATATCGCGGAGACCGGCCCCAAGGATAACCGGGTCAAGCGGCTGGCGATCATGGACAGCGACGGCGCCAACCACCGGTTCATCACCAACGGCCAGGCCACGGCCCTCACCCCGCGCTTCTCGCCGGATTACAAGAGCATCGTCTATCTCAGCTTTCTCGACGGCAATCCGCGCATCTACATCTATGATATCGGCACCGGTCGTCAGCGGCTGATCACCCAGAGCACCAACCCGACCTTCGCGCCGCGCTGGTCGCCGGACGGCAAATGGATCCTCTATTCCATGGCCATTGCCGGCAATACCGATATCTACAAGGTGTCGGCAGCGGGCGGCGGCAGGCCGCAGCAGCTGACCTTTTCTCCCGGCATCGATATCGGCGGCAGCTTCTCCCCCGACGGCAGCCGGATCGTGTTCGAAAGCGACCGTTCGGGCAGCCAGCAACTCTATGTCATGGACGCCAATGGCGGCAATGAGCGGCGGATCAGCTTTGGCGGCGGGCGCTTTGCCACGCCGGAATGGAGCCCGCGCGGCGACCTGATCGCCTTCACCAAGATGGCGGGCAATTTCCGCATCGGCGTGATGACCCCCAGCGGCGGCGGCGAGCGGCTGCTCACCAACAGCTGGCAGGACGAGGCCCCGACATGGGCACCCAATGGCCGGGTGATCCAGTTTTTCCGGACCACCCGGGGAAGCGGTCGCACCGGCATCTGGCAGGTCGACCTGACCGGCCGCAACGAACGCCAGTTGCCGACCCCGGTCAATGGTTCGGATCCGGCCTGGGGACCATTGCTGCCATGAATAAGTGACGCGACAAGTCACTGAAAAAAGGTTATATAAAGCCGAAGGGCAAATTCAACTAGGAGCAGAATGATGATCAAATATGCGACTCCCCTCCTGATTACCGCCAGCATGGTTTTGGCTGGTTGTGCGAAGAAGCCACCCGAAGAATTGCCGCCGGCCCCGATCGGGACCGCGCCGACCCCGGCACCGACCGGTCCTGCCGGACCGGGCTATGCAGCCGGTTCGCAACAAGATTTTCTGGCCAACACAATGTCCGACCGGGTGCTGTTCGACACCGACCGTTTCAATATCGACCCGCAGGATCAGGCGATCTTGCAGAGCCAGGCCCAGTGGCTGGCACGCAATCCCAATGCGCGGATCACCATCGAAGGCCATTGCGACGAACGCGGCACCCGCGACTACAACCTGGCCCTGGGCGAACGCCGGGCCAATGCGGCAAAAAATTATCTGGCTTCGCTGGGCGTCAGCCCGTCACGGATGACGACCGTCAGCTATGGCAAGGAGCGGCCGGAAGCCCTGGGATCGGACGAGAGTGCCTGGGCACAGAACCGGCGCGCGGTGAGCGTGGTCGTCCGCTAGCCCGATCCGGAAACAGACAAAAAAAAGGGCTGCTACCTCGCCGGGTAGCGGCCCTTTTCATTTCGTGATGTGAAAATCGCTTATTTCTTGGTGCCGGTCATCGCAATTTCACCAAAGGCGCCTGCCTTCACCGAACCGACCAGCTTGCCGTCGGCAATGACGGCATCGCCTTCCAGCTTCATCGGCATGGGAACGGTCATGTTCATTTCCCAGGTGATGTGGTTGCCGTCGACCTTGCCGTTTTCGACATCCATCGAACCCATGGCACCCGCGTTGACGCCGGTGAACGTGTCACCGTCGGTGACAATGGTGAATTCGGAAGTCTGGTCTCCCATCGGGGATTTCGTCACGCACGTATAAGTTCCATCAATAGACATTCCATTCTCCTTTTTATGTCAAAGCCCCGAACCGCTGCGGGCTGGCCATCATTCGTTGCCGGCCGCCGAATCGTTCGAACTGCCGTCACTATTAACAGCAGTGTCACTAGCTTCATAGCCGCGATATTCGATCGGCATGCCGAGCGCATCCAGCTGCGACTTGATCTTGTCGACATCGCCGACGATCACCCAGGTAAACTTGTCGGGGTCGATCGCTTCGGCCATCGCCTTGTTCAGATCGTCCGCACTCAGCGCCTTGTAGCGGGCAGCGACGGTTTCCGCATAGTTGGACGGCCGGCCGAACATCACGTCGCCCTGCATCTGACCCAAGATATTCGGTGTGCGCTCGAACTGACCGGGCAACTGGCGGACATTGCCGTTGACCGTGCGTTCCAGTTCGGCCGGCGTGACGCCATTGTCTCCCAGAAAATCCCGCACCTGTGCATCCATTGCCGCGACGGCGGGGCCGGTCTGGTTGGTCTGGACCGGCGCCCGCATGGTATAGAGCACCCGGTCTTCACCGCGCAGCACCGTATTGCGGGTACCATAGCTCCAGCCCTTGGTCTCGCGCAGATCCATGTTGATCCGCGAGAGAAAATTGCCGCCCAATATCTCGTTGGCCGCACCGAGCGTCAGCAGGTCATCCGATCCCTTGTAGGGCAGAACCTGTCCCGCCAGGATCATCGACTGGGGTGAATTCGGACGGTGGAAGACAATGATCCTGCCATCCGCTTCCGGAATGGCGGCATCGAAATTTTTCGCCGGCGCGGCCTTGCCGCTACCTTGCCAGCGGCCAAAGCGCATCTCGAGCTTGTCGACCAGTTCCTGCTTGCCGATATTGCCCGCTGCAAAGATAGTCGCCTTCGCCGGATGCATCCACTGGTTGTGAAAGGCCTGCAGATCATCGCGGGTGATCGTCGATACGCTTTCCTTGCTGCCGTTACCCGACAGGCCGCGGCCATAGGGATGCGCGGTACCGAAGACCAGCGGCGGCAGCGCGTTGCTGGCGATGCTCAGCGGATTGCTCTCCTCCCGGTCGATCGCGGTCAGCTGCTGCACGCGGATACGTTCGATATCATCGCTGTTGAACGCCGGATTCTTGACGATGTCCGCCATCAGGTCGAGCGAGGCATCGAGATTCGGATTGACCGCGCTCAGATCGACATCGGTGCGATCCCGTCCGCCGCCGATGCTGATATTGGCGCCCAGGCGTTCCTGCTGTTCGGCGATCTCGACCGACGTCAGGCTGGTCGTGCCTTCTTCCAGAATAGCGGTCACGAAATTCTGCAGCCCGAGCTTGTCGGATGAATCCGCGGTCGTCCCGGCGTTGAATGACAATGTCACCCAGGTCATCGGCACCGCATCACGATGCGCGAAATAGACCTTGATGCCGTTGGACAGGGTTGCGGTTTCGACATCCGGGAAATCGACGTTCGGAATCTCGCCGACCGGGGGCAGTTGGGAGCGGTCGGGCGCGGTCACGGTGCCGCCCTGATCATCCTGCATGTAGAAGGCGGGCGCTGTGAGCACGCCGGTCCGGCCACCTTTGCCGGCGCCCACTTCCTGATATTCATCCCGCTCGCCGGGGACGACGCGGATACCGACGACCGGCCGGGTCAGCCATTTCTGCATCGCGGTCCTGACCGCTGCCGGCGTGGTCGATGCCAGACGTCCCAGTTCCTTCTTGTAATATTCCGGATCATCGGAATAAAGCTCGCCCTGCGCCAGGGCGACCGCCTTGCCGCCAAATCCGCCAACCTGCTCCAGTCCGGCGATCCGCGCGGCGGCATCGCGCGTCGCGACGCGCTGCACTTCGTCCTCGGTCGGGCCAGTGGCGATAAAGTCGGCAATGATCGCGTCGAGCCGCTTGGCAACCGCATCGGCATCCTCACCCGGTTTGACGTCCGCCTGAATATTCACGAGGCTGCCGTGGACAAACGGAATGACATAGGCGGACACGGCCACTGCATTTTTCTCTTCCCGCACCATGATATTGTCGAGCCGCGAACTGGCGAGGCCGCCGAGCACGGTCATGCCGACATCCAGCGGGGTATAATCGGGGTCGTTCAGGCCGGGCACCACCCAGTTGCGATAAATGCGGGTCGTCGCGACCTTGTCCTTCATCACCTCATAGACCGGCTTGTCCAGCGTCGGCAGGGTCGGGTCGAGTTCGGCGATCGGCTTGCCGCGAGGAATCGCGCCAAACCACTTGTTGACCTTCGCCTTCGCGGTCGCAAGATCGATATCGCCGGCCAGCACCAGGATCGAATTGTTCGGGCCGTAATGGTCGGTGAACCATTGTTTCATGTCATCGAGCGACGCCGCTTCCAGATCCTCGAGCGACCCGATCGTGTCATGGCCGTAGGGATGATCCGGGGGAAACAGCAATTCGGTCTGGCGATAGCCGACCAGGCCATAAGGCTGATTGTCGCCCTGGCGCTTTTCGTTCGACACCACGCCGATCTGGTTGTCGAGCTTCTCCTGCGTCACCGCACCGAGCAGATAGCCCATGCGGTCGCTTTCGAGGAACAGCGCGACATCGAGCGCCGAAGTCGGCACGGTCTGGAAATAATTGGTCCGGTCGAGCCAGGTGGTGCCGTTGAGATCGGTTGCGCCGATCTGCCGCAACGGCTCAAAATAATCTCCCGGTGCATGTTCGGAACCATTGAACATGATATGCTCGAACAGATGCGCATAGCCGGTCTTGCCCTTCGGTTCCTGAGCCGAACCGACGCCATACCATATCGATACCGCCACGACGGGGGCCTTGCGGTCGGTGTGGACCAGGACCTTCAGACCGTTGTCGAACGTGAATTCTTCATAGGGAATATCGACCGCGTCGACCAGTTCGCTGACCGGCGCCGGCTTGGCCGTCTCGTGATGCTTCGCCAGCGCCGGCGCGGCGACCGTCAATGCCGTGGTGGTCAGAGCCAGGAACAGGGAGCGGGACAAACGAGACATCGATATTTTCCTCTTGATCAGAATATACATAATATAGGTTTGGACATGCCGGGAAACGGGCCCCGATCCATTGCGGGCTTCGACGAACGCCTTGCAGCGATCGACCAGCGTCTATTTCGCCTTCCAGCCCCAGAACAGATGACAGGGCAGGATGTTCCAGAAGGAATAGCCGCTGTCGATATGGTCAAAATGCGGGGTCATGTAATCGCGCGCCTTTTTGACAAATTGG
>Ga0075467_10002926_pt1 | contig 13291 bp, 12 predicted proteins | sample DEB08_DNA_9_FD_75067 | JGI IMG/M metagenome (GOLD analysis project Ga0075467, IMG submission 75067) | Aqueous microbial communities from the Delaware River and Bay under freshwater to marine salinity gradient to study organic matter... | ecosystem: Environmental > Aquatic > Marine > Coastal ...
GTGAAAGTTCATTTTTTTCAAAATCATTAATTCCTAAAGTTGAAGTCACAACCACATCATCAATTCCAATATAATCAGAATTTGTGCCAGCTGGACCAGCATCAGCAACAAAATACCTAAATGCTATCCGTACATCTGTTGCACCTGTTAAACCTGCAATATTTATAGTTTGTAGAGTCCAAGTATCTGGATAATTTGCTGCTACTAAAGTGGGATTAATGTCTAGCAATAATTCAGTATAAGATCCAACGTCACTAAAACTAGTTGGATCTACTGAAGATCCACCAGTATCGCTCAGCCTAACTTGTAATCGGTCAGCAAAAAAAGGAGCAGTTATTGTACGTGTATAAAAAGTAATGACATCGCCATTTTCAACATTCACAACTGGAGTAATTAACCAATTACTAATAGTTCCTGTATCTGTATTGTTAAAGTTTGCACCAATATAAGAATCAGTAGCACCTGAATATGCATTAAACGAAGCAGGGCTTCCTTGAAACCAATCAGATAGTCCAGTAGTCTCGCTTACATTTATTTGACTCCAACCATCTCCTGGTAAAGTAGTAATATCATCAAAATTTTCAGTAATTAATTGTGCGTAAGAAACACTTGAGATGATAAATCCCAAAAATAGAACAGTAATTTTTTTCATATATTTTGTATTAAAAAGTTAGACCATAACAGTTTAATAAGCAAATACATGCGCAGAAATGAGTTCTTTCAAAAGTATAGTTTTAATTTAAGAATGACAAAAGAGTTTACCTAAAATAGGCTTTCAAGACCTTTTTTATTACGTTTGTTGAAAATTATTTTTAGGTAAACTTCTTTTTTTGAAAATTGTAGAGCAAATAAAGCAACCAATAGTATTTGAGATGGATCTTTTTGAACAAAAGTTCCAACTAGCTATGTCTAGTAAGGTGGCATTACTGAATAGAATTACACATTACATAGTAAATAGAAAAGGGAAACAAATGCGACCAATGTTTGTGTTTTTGGTGGCTAAAATGCTTAACAATGGAGAGATTAGCGAGCGTACTTATAGAGGTGCTTCAGTTATAGAGCTTATTCATACAGCTTCATTAGTTCATGACGACGTGGTTGATGACAGTAATAGACGTCGTGGATTTTTCTCAATTAATGCGCTATGGAAAAACAAAATTGCAGTGTTAATAGGTGATTATTTTTTATCCAAAGGCATGCTAGTTTGTATTGATAATAATGATTTTGATTTACTTAAAATTATTTCGGTTGCTGTAAGAGAAATTGTTGAAGGCGAGTTACTTCAAATTGATAAGGCGAGAAAACTAGATGTCACTGAAGATATTTATTACGAAATTATTAGACAAAAAACAGCAACGCTTATTGCAGCATGTTGTAGCCTTGGAGCGGCTTCAGTAAAACCAAATACTGATGAAGTAGAGCGCATGCGTAAATTTGGAGAACTCATAGGAATGGCATTTCAAATTAAAGACGATTTGTTTGATTATGGCGAAGAAGCAATAGGTAAGCCAACTGGAATAGACATCAAGGAGCAAAAAATGACTTTGCCATTGATTCATGTTTTAAATAATTGCTCAAAAAAAGAAAAGGATTGGATAGTCAATTCAGTTAAAAATCACAATAAGGATAAAAAACGAGTAAAGGAAGTTATTGCTTTTGTAAAAAATAATGGAGGTTTGGACTATGCTGTTGCTAAAATGAAACAATTTCAAAAAGAAGCCTTATTGTTATTAAGCGGTTATCCAGAATCTGAATTTAAAAGTTCATTGATTCTTATGGTTAATTACGTAATTGACAGAAAGAAGTAATTAATTATTGAGTAAAAGGCTATCCAAAACTACATTTACCTTACCTGTTTCATCCAAAATCCCGTCCATTTTTAAATGTGTAATTATAGGTTCTTTTGCCATTCTTACTAAGGTAACATGGTCAAAAGACATAGAGTCAGTTGGGTTTTGAGATCCACCAGTTGTACCTAAAATAGTATAATCTCTGCCATTTCTTTTTCTATGTGAGAAGGAATGAAAATGGCCATTGATTACTGAATAAGGTCTTTCTTTAAGTAATTCTTCTAGTTTGCCTAATCCCTTATCATCTTCGCGCATCCAAAGCGGTTTGTGCATCAATATGAAGGTCCATTTTACATCTGGATAGTTGCTAAGCACATCTTTGTAGTAATTTAATTGGATATCACTCATACCACCTGTTTGACGCTCAGGCATATTGAAATATTCAGATTCTTCGTAAACGCCTTCAATCTCACCATCTATTATCTTTATTGCTTTAGCTCTAGCATGATAAATTTCTAACATGCGTTTTTCTTCGTAATCTTCAGAGTCCATCATTAAGAATAATACATTTTCATATACAAAATGATAATATCTTGGTCCAAATCTGTTTTTCCAGAATTCACGCATTACAGGATTTGTAAGATCATGGTTGCCACCAAGATGAAAAAACGGCATGTTGAGGTTGGAGGTGCGCAAGTCAAAACTATTCCATTCTTTCTCTAATTGTAAAGTATCTTCAGTACCACCATCAATAAGGTCACCAACGCTTAATACAAAAGTCGGATCTAACCTGTTTAATTGATAAACTGCTGTACTATAAATGTTTTCACGTTCTCCACCTGTTAAATCAGATATGATGGCAAACGTAAAATCATCTTCTTCTAGTTCAAAGGTATCGCTTGTCCATGGTATTGGACCACTTTTAATATCGTGCTGAAAAACAGGCTCTAACTTGGTACTTGGTTTGCAGCTTATAATTAGAAAACCAATGAGAAGAAATATAATGTGTTGTTTCATTTTAGAGATGTGTTTACCGTATTTGTGTCTGGTTAGTTGTGTAGACCAAAAAGTTATTAAAAATGAACAATTCACAATGTTAGCCTTTTGTTTTTAAATATTCAAGTAATCTTTCTGAGTTAAAACTTTCAGGATTTAACTCCAACGCTTTTTTGAAAGCTTTGCTTGCGTTTTCATATTCTTTTAATTTGATAAGACATTCTCCGTAACTATCATATAAATTATATGAATCAGGATATAATTCTATACCAAGTTCAAATATTTTTTTTGCATTTTTTAATTGTCGATCTGTTATCAAATTGTAGCCTAAATTAGTTAGAGCTTGTTCAGAGATATCATATGTTGGATTTTCAGGATTTTCATTTCGAACTATGTCAATAATTTCATCAACTGTTCTATCCTCTAATAACAATTCCAAGAGTATAGGAGAGAATCCTTGTTTACTTGTGGTTTGCTCTAAACTTACCTTGTTTTTAAGGTATATTTCAAACTCTTGATTTGCTTCTTTTAATAAATTATAGTGATAAAGTGACCAAGTTGTAAAGATGCGGAGTTCATAAAGTAATTGATCGAACTCAACGGTGCCATATTGTTCAACTAATTTAGGATACAAAATAAGCGAAGCATAACTTAGAGTTGGCCAGTCATCAAATGACTGTACCTTAAAAACTGCTTCAGTGTTTTTAATACCATGTTTAGTTAAAAAAGGTCTTATTTTTTCCGTTTTAACCTTATTCCAATCCTCATTACTCGTGGTAGTTATCTTTTCTTGGTCTATATATTTTTTTAATAGGTCATGCGTTTCGTTATCAGTTATAAAAGGTAATGATTTTGAGTGATTTTCATAAAAAAACAACTGACCGGGAGAATAGGTATACAAATTTTTATAATTGACTGTGGGATCGTATTCTGTTTTTCCTATTGATTCATCATAGAGCTGAAAATGTAAATTTTGATTAGACTTAAGGCTATAAATTTTCTTTTCAATAACAGTACGTTCGGAGTTTAAATCGTCAATAAGTTTTTTATACAGTTGTATTTCTGCTTCTTCTTTTTTTCTTAATTCGTTCCAGTTATTAACTTGAAGGGCAAGTAAAATACCTATCATTACAAGTACTATTTCTCCAATAGCGTAAACTAAGTATTTGTTAAATTTACTTTCAGTCAGTAACTTTTTTCGAATTTTTCTAAAAAATCTTATCATTGGTTATATCATACGTTAAACGAAGTTAGCTGTTTTATCTCACAAAATCAATGTTTTACAGACTTCAATAATTATACTAAATTGCACAATTAAAAATATTTTTAATGTCAGGCAACCTTTTGCACAACTTTTGCGTCTTTATAAATAGAAGCTAAAATGAATCCACTTTTGAAAGTCATTCAACTTTATAAAAACGAAGCTCAGCTTATTAAAAAAGCAGCTAAAAATCATCGTGATGCACAGCATGCGTTGTATGAGATGCATGCGCCTAAAATGTTGAGCGTTTGTAGGTATTACATAAAAGATGTGCACCAAGCGGAAGACGTGATGTTGAATGGATTTTTTAAAGTGTTTACACAACTAAAATCATTCAAATCTGAAGGGAGTTTTGAAGGTTGGATAAGACGCATCATGATTAGAGAATCTATTTCGTTTTTACGCAAAAAGAAGCGATTAGAATTTTCAGTAGAAGATATTGGAGTTTACGAGGAAGCTGATAATTATGTAAATACAGAATTAGATGTTGACGAAATTCAACAACTTATTGACAAGCTTCCAGAAGGTTACCGAATGGTATTTAATATGTATGCTATTGAAGGATATAAACACAGCGAGATTGCCGAAATGCTTAACGTAACAGAAAGCACATCAAAATCGCAATTATTTAAAGCAAGAAAGCTGTTACAACAGCAAATAAAACAACTTAATAAAGCAAGCAATGGCACCAATTAAATTTGAAGAACAACTTAAAGAAAAGCTGGAGCTAAGAAATATTCAACCAAGTTCAGATGCTTGGAATAAGCTTAGTGATAGACTAGATGAAGAAGGTGACAAACAAAACAATAAAGGATTTTGGTGGTTAGGTATTGCTGCAACAATTGTAGGCGTTTTATTAGCATTGACATTTGTTTTTAAAACCAATACTGAAATTGTTGAACCAACAATTGTTGACACAAAACCTGAAACTATTATAGATATGAGTCCTTTGCAAACGCAAGACGTAATAAAAGAAAATAATGCAGTTGCAATTGAACAAAAAGAGGAAGGATCAGAAGAAAAGCAGCAAGTAAATAAAAATCAAATTACTAAGACACCTTTAAAGTCAATTATAAAAGAAAAGCAGAATTTACTAATTCCAAAAATTATTGATGAAGCTGTGGCTAATGTAGATGTCGAGGAAGAATCGAATGAAGCAAATACGAGCCTTGAAACAAAACCAGAAATATTAGACTTTGAAGCTCAAAAAGTAAAAGACGTTGTAGCGCAAATTCAAAACTTGCAAAAAGAAAACAAAGGCGTTTCAGCGGAAGATATTGATGCGCTTTTAGAAGGAGCTCAAAAAGAAATTACCATGAAAAAACTATATGATGATGCTACCAAAACAGTAGATGCAGAAGCATTACTACAATCTGTAGAAGACGATTTGGAGCAATCATTTAGAGATAAAGTATTTATGGCGATACAGTCGGGTTACGAAACGGTTAAAACAGCTGTCGCAGAACGCAATAATTAATAAAAATTCATCAAATCATTAATCAATAAATAATCAAAAAACGAACAGTTATGAAAACAATTACTAGGTATTTAGCGAGCGTCATATTAGTGTTTAGCATTGCAATGGCTAATGCTCAAGATGCAAGATCAGAAAATAATGCAGAAAAGATAGAAACCTTAAAAGCACTTAAGGAAAAAATTAAAACAGAGGAACGTGAATTTTTAAAAGAAGAGGTTGAAGCTATTAACATGCGTCTTGAAAATGGTGAGATAACAAATACTCAAGCTGAAAATTCAAAAAAGGAAGTAGCAAAAAACAGAGCTTTAAATATTGAAAATCGTTTGGCAATAGTTGATAATAAAATTGCGCTTTTGGAACGAAATAGCGACGTCTCGATGGTGTCAAATGATGACGATCCAGGATTTAGAATAAGTATAGGTGGTTCAGATTCTGATGATAAAGTTTTTAGAATTGGTCGTTGGAAAAATAAACCAAGAAAGTATGATAGACGTACAACTAGTGATATGGTTGTGGCTTTTGGACTTAATAATGCTATTGTTGATGGTGAGAGTTTTGACGATTCGCAATACAAAATAGGAGGTTCTCGCTTCTTCGAAATTGGTTGGGCTTGGAAAACGCGTGTTTTTAAAAATTCAAACTTTTTAAGATTTAAGTATGGTTATTCATTTCAAATAAATGGTTTAAAGCCAAAAGATAATATGTATTTCGTACAAGATGGTAACGAAACCATGTTAGAAGAATTTCCAGCCGAATTAAAAAAATCAAAGCTTTCTATTACAAATTTAGTTTTCCCTATGCATTTTGAATTTGGGCCATCTAAGCGTATTGATAGAGATACTTACTTCAGATATTCAACAAACAATCAATTTAAAATTGGAATTGGTGGATATGCAGGCTTTAATATTGGTACAAGACAAAAACTAAAATACACAATGGATGGAGAAAACATTAAAGATAAAATCAAACGAAGCTATAACGCAACAAGTTTAGTTTATGGTTTAAGTGGTTACGTAGCTTTTGACGATACTGCGTTGTATGTAAAATATGATTTATCACCAATTTTTAAAGATCAAACTGTTAAGCAAAATAATATTTCTGTTGGAGTACGATTTGATATGGATTAAACTGCTAACTTTTTTTCATGTGAAGAGGGTTCTTAATTAGTGTATTAAGAACCCTCTTCATTTTGTAAAAATATTTTAGAATGTAAGACCCAAAAATGGAAGTGCTTCATCGTCTAAATCATAAGGATAACCTCTCCAGTAATTTTCGCTAGTCCCATTATATTTCCATGCAATTTCTCCATCTGTTGTTACTTCCCAATAGCCATAATCCCCTTCGCAAATGAGCGTATTTCCGTTGCTTAATCTGTTGGCGCCTGAAATTTTACCATTATATAAATCAGGATGTGTGTAGCTCCAAACTAAAGTTGGTTCATTATTAGAATTTGGAGTTAAATTGAAATCATTAGGGATTTCAAATTCAAATACAGATGATTGGTATATATTATTTCCATTCATATATATGAGCATATTACCATCTCCTGGCTCTCCATTTTCAATTAAATTTGGAAAGTGATTGTTATAAAATAATCTTTCGCCAAAACTATTATTATATGCAGAAGGGTTTCCAAAACGATACACTAAATCTCCGCCTTTTCCATAAGTTCCACCAGTTGATCCAGTAGCTTCTATAGACGTTGTACTATGATCAATTACCCAAACTTCACTATAATTATTAACACTTAAATAAATCACATCTTTGTCGTCATCATAATCAAAACCATTAGCATGCATAAGATCACCATTATTTGGGATTTCATAATTTACATTAATACGATGCGGATTATCAGCGATAATGCCATAGTTTAGTTTTGTGTCATCAAACTCTTGAATGATATGATCCCAACTTCGCCATTCCCAAACTATTTGATCTGTACTAGGATTTACTTCAATTATTTTTTCAGGATAAATTACGACATTAGTATCAACACCATTTTGACCTGAAGTATCGGTATCAATTAATTCCCAAACAAGTATAAGAACATTGCCATTTGGCAACATTTCTACATCGTGGTGAGAGAGATAAGTGCTTGATGAATATTCAAATTCCCAATCAATACTGCCATTAGGTTTAATTATTCTCACAATGCCTCCATATCCTCCTATACTAAAAGCTGGATTATCGGTTTTAAAAATTCCAATGGCATTTCCATTAGGAAGTAATTCAAAATCATTTCCTAGCTTGTTATCAAAATTCCAAGTAAATTTTCTTTCACCTTCTTTATTAACTAAAAAAGCAGATTCTCCACCATTTTCAAGTACTAAGACTAAGTTGTTATTAAATAAGTCATCTTCATAAACTTCAATTTCATTTGTTAAAATTGGAGGTGAGGGTGTGTTATCATCAGAACTTGAAGCTGTATCGTTTGAGCAACTCATAATGACAATGAGACATAGTATGCCAAATATATTTTTTGTATTTTTCATAGCGATTAATGTTTCTTTTCAAGTGTAAAGATAGCAAAATAACCTTTTTTGAATGTTAAATGAGCAAATTCTTATTACTTTTACACTCTTCTAAATTTTTGAACCATTGATATCAAAATCAACCATAGATCAAGTATTTGAAACTGCTCGTGTAGAGGAGGTTATTGGTGATTTTGTACAACTAAAAAAAGCTGGGACTAACTTTAAAGGATTGAGCCCTTTTAGTGACGAACGCTCACCAAGTTTTATGGTGTCTCCTGTAAAACAAATCTGGAAAGATTTTTCTAGCGGTAAAGGAGGTACAGTAGTTTCTTTTTTAATGGAACATGAGCATTTTACGTATCCTGAGGCCATAAAATATCTAGCAAAAAGATACAATATTGAAATTGAAGAAACAGAGCAAAGCGACGAAGATAAGGAACAAGCCAATGAACGCGAGAGCATGTATTTGGTTAGCGAATTTGCAAGCAAGTATTTTGAAAAAATTCTTCATAAAACAGAAAAGGGCCAGGCGATTGGTTTAAGTTATTTTAAAGAACGTGGTTTTACTGATGAGACAATAAAGAAATTTAATTTGGGCTATTCCCTCGATGAGTGGCAAGCCTTTACAGATGAGGCCTTAAAACAAGGATATGATATTGAATTTCTTGAAAAAACAGGAGTCACCATTGTAAAAGATCAAAAGCGTTTTGATCGTTTTAAAGGTCGTGTAATGTTTCCAATTCATAGCATGAGTGGTCGGGTTTTAGGCTTTGGAGGACGTATTTTAGTAACTGATAAAAAGGCAGCCAAATATTTAAATTCACCTGAAAGTGATATTTACCATAAGAGTAAAATTCTCTACGGGATTTACCATGCGAAACAAAGTATTGCAAAAGAAGATAATTGTTATTTGGTTGAAGGGTATACAGACGTGATTCAGTTTCATCAAGTTGGAATTAAAAACGTAGTAGCTTCCTCAGGAACTGCATTAACGTCAGACCAAATAAGACTAATTAATCGCCTTACTAAGAATATTACTGTTTTGTTTGATGGAGACGCTGCAGGAATTCGAGCATCGCTTCGTGGTATTGATTTAATTTTGGAGCAAGGCATGAATGTAAAAGTATGTACGTTTCCGGAAGGTGAAGATCCAGATAGCTTTGCAAAACAAAATACCTTTGAAGAACTCGCCTTATATCTTGACGAAAACGCAAAAGATTTTATAGCTTATAAGGCTTCACTTTTAATGGAAGAGGCCAAAAATGATCCAGTGAAAAAAGCAGGATTAATTAGAGATATGGTTAATAGTATTTCTAAAATTCCAGATCGTATTCAAAAGGAAATTTATGTTCAGGAATGTGCTAGAATAATGGATATTAGTGAGGAAGTGCTTTTTAGTACTTTGGCTCAAATTGGCAAAAAAGAATTGCAAGATGCCAATAAATCTTATAAGGAAGAACAAAAAGCTTTTGATATTGTTCAACGAAAAGTACCAGTTAAAAAGATTGATATTCAATATGAGCTCGAAAAAAAAATTATAGAGATTTTATTACTTTATGGAAATAAAACAGAAGATTTTGAAGATCTTGTTTTAAAAGAAACTGAAGAAGGAAAACTCAAGCTAGAACCTGTAATTCATAAAACCAAAGTATTCGAAAAAATTTATTTGGATTTACAAGAAGATGAAATGGAGTTTAATAATGAAAATTTCAAAAGCTTGTATTATACAATTATTAATACATTAAATCAAAATCCAGAATTCGCACTTGAAAGTTTTGTGAATACAGTTGATGAACAAATGGCAAATGAAATTACCACCATTTTAATGAATGATGAGAAATATCAACTTTCAGATTGGGAAAGCAAAAATATTTTTCCAAAAAGTAAAGTGCATGGCATTGCACAATTAGTAAATGAAACAATTTTAAGTCTTCGTTGTTTTTTAATTGATCAAAAAGTAACTGAGTTTCAGCAAAAAACTATAAATGATACAGATAATAACAAAACGATATTAGAAGATGTTTTAAACTATTCTAATTTAAAAATGTTGTTGTCAAGAAAATTAAATCGTGTATTGTAATTAACCTAATTCTAGGTGACGTGCTTGATTTATTAAATCTACCAAATTAGTAACATTAAGCTTTTTCATTAATCGTGCTTTATAAGTGCTAACCGTTTTTTCGTTAATCTCTAATTCTTCGGCAATTTCCTTATTACGTCGTCCAGAAGATAAAAGCTTTAAAACTTCAACTTCTCTTGTTGATAGCTTTTTGTAAAGTTTACTAGGCTTGTTGCCGCGTTCGTCAAATGCCAGACGTTGCGCCAAATTATTACTAATATAAATACCACCATTATAAACCTTCATAATGGCATCTTTTATGGTTTGGGTACTTACTGTTTTGGTAAGATAGCCAGAAGCACCTGCTTTAATAGTGCTAACAGCATAAATTTCTTCAGGATGTGAGCTAAACATAATCACTTTTACATCATGATATTCTTTTTTAAGCGTTCTGAGCGCAGTAATGCCATTAAGTTCAGGAAGATCTATTTCAGATAAAACGATATCAACTTTTGTGCGTCCAACAAAATCAAACAATTCTCTACCAGTTGTTACACTGCCAATGACTTGGATATCAGATGAAGATTCAAACAGCATTTTTAATCCTGTTCTAATGATAGGATGGTGATCTGCAACCAATACCTTAATCATATTATAATGTTTTTAAATTTGTTATACAAATACCCATACATAAGTAGGGTTTAGGATTATTTTATTAGAGTAGATAAGCTCAAATTTAATAAAAAAAACAACGCAAAAGGTTAAACATTTAGTAATTCTGCAGTAATTACTTTAAATTTTTAGGAATTTCACAAATTGGTATTGGTGTCATTTTATGTTTATTCCCTGAGTTATAACGTTTAAATATTTTAAAAACTACTTTTTCACGTCCTGAAAAATCTTCAGGAGTTTTACCAAGATCATTCATTTGCATTGCCCATTCTAGTTCATCATAATTAGCACCAATTTGATCTTCATCACTTCTAGCATCACCAAATAATCCATCGCTTGGTGCAGCATTTATAATTGACTCTGGTACTTTTAAAAATTGCCCAATGTTATAAACTTCCGATTTTAATAAATCTGCAATTGGACTTAAATCAACGCCTCCATCACCATATTTCGTATAAAAACCAACACCAAAATCTTCTACTTTATTTCCTGTTCCTGCCACTAATAATCCTAATAACCCTGCATGATAATATAAGGTTGTCATACGTAGTCGTGCTCTCGTATTCGCTAGAGCCATATCAACAGTTACTTGTTTTCCGTCAAGAGACACCTCAGTTTTAAATTCTTCAAAAACAGGTGTTAAATCTACCATCTTATCACTAACATTTGGAAATCGTTCTTTTAATTGTCTAATATGTTCTTGCCCACGACTTACATGACTTGCGGCTTGGTGTATTGGCATTTCAACACAAAGGAGTTGCAACCCTGTTTTTGCACATAAAGTTGATGTAACTGCTGAATCTATGCCTCCAGATATTCCAATTACAAAGCCATTCATTTTAGCATTTGTCGCATAATCTTTTAACCATTTCACAATATGGTCAACAACTTTTTCTGTTTGCATGAAGGTTTATTTTTAAGGCAAAGAATAGTACATTTGCAAAACAAAAATAAACGAATAGAATAATTAATAAAAATTATAGTCGTTTAAGTTTGAAATTCATACACTATGCATAACAAATTATGTTTTCTTATTCTTATTTTTCTGTTATTTCAATCTTGTGAAAATGGCAGCAAACTTGAAACTGAAATTGCTAAAATTGACATTAATGTTAACATAGAGCGTTTTGATAAACTGTTTGCTGAAGCTACTCCAAATGATTTACCAAAACTTAAGGAAGCATATCCTTTTATGTTTTCAAAACAATACGCTGACTCCATTTGGATTGCTAGAATGAATGATACGTTGCAAAAGCAAATGTTTTCTGAAATTGAAAAGACATATGATGATATGACCGAAGTACATCAAGAAATCGTCGGTTTGTTTCAGCATCTAAAATTTTACAATCCATCATTTAAAGCGCCTAGAATTATCACCTTAATTAATGATGTTGAATATAGAAGTAAAATAATTGTGACAGATTCTATTGCTTTAATTGCTATTGATAATTACTTAGGAAGTGAGCATGAGTTTTATGGAAGTATTCAGAAGTACTTAAAGGATAACTTTGAAGCAAATCAAATAGTTCCAGATTTGGCAACAGAATATGCTCAAAAGCAAATCTATCAACCATCACGTAAATCACTCATTGATGAAATGGTTTATTTTGGGAAGATACTCTACTTTAAAGATGTTATAATTCCATTTAAAACTGACGAAGAAAAAATTGGATTCACTAAAGAACAATTAGCTTGGGCTTTAGAAAATGAACCTAATATTTGGGAGTTTTTTGTGGAGCGTGAATTATTGTTTGAAACAGACCCAAAACTTGCAGGCAGATTTATAAACCCTGCGCCTTTTACCAAATTTAATTTAGAGCTAGATGCAGAATCTCCAGGAAGATTAGGACAATATATTGGTTGGCAAATTGTAAGAGCATATATGGAAAATAACAACACAGATTTTAAAGATATGCTACAAATGGATGCTACAGAACTTTTTAATAAATCAAAATTTAAACCACGTAAATAATGGCAAATACACATACATCTAAAATTGAATTAAATGTAGAATTAGATGAAAATAAAATTCCAGAAAAATTAAGATGGTCTGCTCAAGATGGAGGTATTACCAATGAAGAAGCAAAAGCAATAATGTTATCTGTTTGGGATAATAATGCCAAAGAAACATTGCGTATAGATTTGTGGACAAAAGACATGCCTGTTGATGAAATGAAACAATTTTTTCATCAAACTTTAGTTGCAATGAGTGACACATTTAATCGTGCAACGCAAGACGAAAAAATGACAGCAACAATGAAGGATTTTTGTGATTATTTTGCGGAGAAGTTGGACCTTAAGACGTAATTATATAATATTATCTTTTTTATTTTTACATGTTTTTAAGTGAAGAAAGTGTACCTTCATAAGCATATTAATAATTTAACGAGTTACAAAATGAAAAAAACAACGCTTTATTTAATGATAATGATATTCTCATTAGGTGCTTTTACAACAATTAGTGCTTCTGAAATAAATCTAAAAACAGCAACTCCAACAGAAATTCCTGCTGAAATTCAAGTGATGCTTAATCGTATTGAAGAAATAAAAGAAATGGATAAA
>Ga0075467_10002928_pt1 | contig 13288 bp, 12 predicted proteins | sample DEB08_DNA_9_FD_75067 | JGI IMG/M metagenome (GOLD analysis project Ga0075467, IMG submission 75067) | Aqueous microbial communities from the Delaware River and Bay under freshwater to marine salinity gradient to study organic matter... | ecosystem: Environmental > Aquatic > Marine > Coastal ...
CAACTGCTGAATGCCGAGGTTTCGCAGGATATAGTCGCTTTTGTTGTCGTTGAACGCGGCCGGGTTCTCGCCCAGCTGGAAAACGGCGATCTTCGCACATCTGGTTTGGATCGTTCCCATCGTCACTCTTGGCATCTCGATCCGCTTCTTCGGCTACGATCCCGCACAGAAAGAAGCCGCTCGCGATCTGGGCGCGAACAGCTGGCAAGTCGTGAGAGAGAGCTCGCTGCCCGCCCTATGGCCCGGCATCTTTTCAGGGGGACTGTTCGCGTTCCTTCTGTCCTGGTCAAATCTGCCCCTGTCGATCTACACTTCGGGACCGGACACCCCGCTTCCAGTGTGGCTGTTCACCAAGACCGCCACGAACTACTCTCCTCTGCTGCCATCGGTCGCCGTGATCGGAACACTGGTCTCCGCGGCGCTGGTTGTGTCGCTTGCTTTAACCATGTTCGTGGTGCGCCGGGTTCAGGGTCGGTTCTGATTAAGAACGCCAGCTGATATCGCCGGATTGCAGGAACGCAGTCCATCCGCCGCACCAAAGTCGGCACCGTCAGGCTAAACGGATCCGCTCGTTCTGCTGCCACCCTGAGCGTTTGCGCTCGGACGTAATTTCTTTGTTTGCTTGATAAGCATCAAACAGCATGACGCGAAAGAGGCTGATATTCCTCGTCCAAACGCTAGTAGATGAGTATAGTCTGACGGTGCCCCCATGGCTGATGTTCTAAATCAACCCTACAAAGATGTTATAGGAACGCATGCAAGCCTCGCGGTCGCTGCGAAACAGGAGTTGCGCCAATGGTAGAGCCAGAAACATTTAGGTTCCTTGCAGATCTCGCAGTGAACAACCGCAAAGCCTGGATGGACGAGCACCGCGATGAGCGCGACGCCGCTCTGCGTAATTTCACCGGCATCGCTATGACACTGCACGATTATGCTGATCGCTTTGACCCTTTCCTGGCCGAGGCGGGGATCAAACCAAAGCAAAGCTATACCAAGTTTTTTCAAGAGCCGCGGGACCGCATCGGACGTGCTCTATACCGCTCGGGCGTGGATATTTTTGCCAATGCCGGTCATCCCGCAGAAGACTTCGGATACTACCTCCATATCGAGCCAGGAAGTTGCCACGCAGGCGCCGCGCTTTTCCAACCCTCTAAGGCGGCACTCGCGCGGTTACGGAAGCGTCTGGTTGATGATCCGGAGGGCCTGAAAGACCTGTTGGCTGATCCTGAGTTCAAGAAGGCTTTCCCAGACGGTGTGGTCACACGAAAAGCGTTGGGTGCAGTGCCGGACGGCTTTGTAAGTAGCGATCCAGCGGCACCCTATTTGAAAATGGTCGGCCTGGGATGCCGCAAAGACTTGCCGGACGCGCTCCTGCTCGACGACAAGGTGATCGATCTCCTAATCGAGATCTTTCGCGCCGCCAGCCCAATGGTGCGCCACTTCGACTGATTGCGCACAAGAAAGTGCCGGCTTTATGCATTATCGAAGCATCCGATGACCAACGTTGTTGAGCGTCAGGCGGGCCTAGTCATTTTAAGTGAGAATATTCAGTGGCTAACATTATCCGCAAGCTGCGACTTGAAATGGTGACAGGCCACGGCTCTCAGGTCTGACACAGGCTGTATGAGGGGCTGCGTCACGCTACAAATCTCGCTAGAAAGGGGACAACGCGGGTGAAAATAGCACCCTGTAGGTGGCGCTAGCGGCGAAGGGACTTCACCTTCGATGGTGTCGAAATAGACCAGCTCCTCCGCATCTAGCACCAGCTTGGGCACACTGCCGAACAGGGCCGCAGTATATGGATGGGCAGGCGTGCCGAATACCTGTGCCACCGGCCCCAATTCAACGATCCGTCCCAGATACATGACCGCCACGCGATCGCTGACATGCTGCACCACGCTCAAATCATGGCTAATGAAAACGGATGTCAGTTTCAGATCACGGGTGAGCTCCAGAAACAGGTTGATGATCTGCGCCTGAATCGACACGTCCAGCGAGGCCACAGGCTCATCGCAGATCAGCACATCAGGCTGCATCGCAAGTGCGCGGGCAATCGCGATCCGCTGACGCTGACCACCTGAGAACTGGTGCGGATAGCGGTCGACCCACACGGGGTCCAGCCCCACACGTTCGAACCATTTGCTGACATATCTGCCGGCTTCCGACTTGTTCGTCAGGCCATGGGCGATAGGGCCTTCGGCGACGGTATCGCCTACCTTCATGCGCGGATCGAGGCTGGCAAAAGGGTCTTGAAAAACAGTTTGCACGCGGGTCGTGATCTTGGAGCCGTTCTCCATCACTGGCGCGCCGTCGATGGCCACCGTCCCGGAGGTCGGCGGCAGAATGCCCGCAATCACGCGCCCAAGTGTAGACTTGCCGCAACCAGACTCGCCGACCAACCCCAAGGTTTCTCCCTTGTGGACCGACAGGGTAACATCCGATACCGCGCGGACCGAGCGGGTCTCAACCTTGGCACCCAACTTGGCGGCTATCTTTTCGCCTGTGCTCAGATTGGGACCGAACAGGCGGCTGACATTGTCGACGGTCAAGAACGCGCTCATGCAGGAACCTCGGTGTCTTGTCCCACTGGATGAAAGCAACGCCAGCCGCGGCCATCTTGCAGGGTCATCTCCGGGTCTGTTCCACATCTTTTGGTCGAACGATCACAGCGCGGCGCGAAGGGGCAGCCGCGCGGCAGAGACAACAGAGACGGCGTGGTGCCGGGGATTTGGGTCAGCGGCACACCGGGTTTCGCCGTCGCGGGGAGCGAGCCGATCAGACCGGCAGTATATGGATGGCGCGGATCACGCAGCAGCTTGGCGGTCGGACCCTGTTCGACGATCCGTCCCGCGTACATCACCGCTAGCTTACTGGCGAGACTGGAGACCACGGCCAGATCGTGACTGATCCATATCAGCGCGGTGCCGGTTTCGCGGGCAAGGTCGCGCATCTGGAACAGAATCTGCGCCTGAATGGAAACATCCAGCGCCGTCGTCGGCTCATCAGCCACGATGACAGCTGGATGGTGCAAGAGGGCAATAGCAATTGCCACGCGCTGCCGCATGCCGCCGGAAAACTCATGTGGATAGGCCCGCAGCCGCGCAGAGGCTGACGGGATTCCCACTTGGGTCAGCAAGTCCGCCGCACGCGCTTCGGCTGCACGGGCGCTCAGGCGCTCGTGTGCGTCAATCGCAAGTCTCATCTGCTGGCCGATGGTCAGCATTGGGTTCAGCGTCGCAATCGGGTCCTGAAAGATCATCGAAATCTCTCGGCCCCGGCGGGCGCGCAGGGCCTTTTCCGACAAGGTCGTCAGCTCAGTCCCGTTGAGTTTAATGGAGCCCGCAACGATGCGTCCCGGTGCATCAACCAGCCCCAGAAGGGAAAAGCCAGTGACCGTCTTGCCCGATCCGCTTTCGCCCACCAGTCCCATGATCTCGCCCTTGGCCAAATCAAAGGATACGCCATCCACCGCCTTCACCACGCCTGCACGCGTAAAAAAATGGGTGCTCAGGTTTTCAACGCTCAGGACAGGATCGGTCATTTGCGCAGCCTTGGATTGAATTGATCGCGCACCTGATCACCTACGATATTAATCGCCACGATCAGTATAATTAGGGCGACGCCGGGGTAGACCGAGATCCAGTAGCGCCCGCTCATCATGTACGGGAATCCGTTCGCGATTAACATGCCGAGCGAGGGTTCGGTGACCGGCAGGCCAAGCCCCAAGAAGCTCAGTGTGGCTTCAAGAGAAATCGAATTAGCGATCTGCACTGTCGCCACCACGATCAACGGTGGGGTGCAATTAGGCAGCAGATGTCTCAGCACTACCAACCGTCCGCTGAGCGGAGTGGCAAGGGCGGCCTCTATATAGTCCTTGCCACGCTCAGCCTTGGCAGCACCGTAAGCGGTGCGCGCGAAGTAGGCATATTGCGCGGCGACCAGCGCCCCAATTAGCTGCGTCTTGCCCTGCCCCAGAAGTGCGACGATCACCAGCGCCAGCAAGATCGCCGGGAAGGAAAGCTGCAAGTCGACCAACCGCATGATCAGTGCTTCAATCCGACCGCCGACATAGGCCGCCGTGATCCCCAGCGCTGTACCAATAGTGAGCGAAACCAAGCCAGCGGCCAGCCCAATCTGAATGGAGATCCGAAGCCCATAAAAGATCGCCGACAGTAGGTCTCGTCCCTGTGGATCGGTGCCCAAGATATGCGTATACCCGCCCGACCCCACAAATCCCGGCGGTCTGCGGCTGTCCATCAACGATAGGTTCGCCAGATCATAGGGGTTCTGAGGCGAAACGACTGACGCGAACAGCGCGAGCAAGATCAGCGCGACCACGACGACCAAAGCCACAACGGCGATCTTGTTTTCGCGATACTCCGCCCAGAAACGGCGCAGTGGGGTGCTTTCAGCGCTCATGCCGATGCCCCATGCCGCACGCGTGGATCGATCAGCGCAAAGATTAGATCAATCACGAAATTGATAGTCACAAATAGAAAGGCAACCAGGATCAGATAGGCAACCATGACAGGCCGATCCAGCACACCGATACTGTCGATGATCAGCTTGCCAACACCGGGCCATGAAAAGATCGTCTCAGTCACAACAGCAAAGGCAAGCGTCGATCCCAGCTCAAGCCCGAAGACCGTGATGATCGGAATGGAGATGAGTTTCAGCAAGTGGCGGCGCAGGATGGTGCCTTCTGACAGGCCTGCGGCGCGGGCGAATTTGATTGTATCGGTCAGCATGATCTCCCGCGTCCCAGCGCGCGCCAAACGGATCATCATTGCCAGTTTGAATAGCGCCAAGTTGACGGCTGGCAACACGATATGGGACAGGCCGTTCAATGTTGGAAAGGACCAGCGGACTCCCCAGATCTCCACTGTCTCGCCCCGTCCACCTGCAGGCAACCAGCCAAGATTAACCGCAAAAAACAGAATCAGGATCAGTCCCACCCAGAAAGATGGCACCGAAAACCCAAGCACAGATACCGCCATGATCGTCTTGGAAATCCAGCTGTCGGGCCGGTAACCTGCATAGATGCCTAGGCTAACTCCCAAAAATGTGGCCGAAATGACCGAGATCAGAACCAGCTCAAGTGTCGCGGGCAGACGTCCGCCAATCAGCTCTAGCACAGGAATATTATAGACAAATGATCGCCCCAGATCGCCCTGAAGCAAGTTCGAAATGAAGATGAAATATTGTTCGTAGAGGGGTCGGTCGAGGCCAAGCCTGCGGATTACTTCTTCGCGGATGTCCTGCGTGGCCTCAGGGGGGAGCACAATGTCGATGGGATTGCCGATGGCATAAACCCCACAGAATACGATGATCGACATGACAGCCATGACCAGCACGGCCTGAATGAAGCGCTGGATAATGAAGCCGAGCATCAGCTCTCCCTTAGGACAAAGCAAAGGCCGGGCGGCGTGTCTGCCGCCCGGCCTTTTGTCGTGCTATTCTATCAGGATGCTGGCTTGATGAAGAACGCAAGGGTGTCTTCGTCAAAGCGCGGCAAGAGCTGCAGCATGCCAGCCTTTGCACCCCAGACCGTCTGAAGCTGAACGATAGAGATATAGGCTTTGTCTGCCATCACCTTTTCCATCGCTTCTTCGTAAGTCGCGCGGCGCTCGTCCGCATCCATCATCTGGGCACCGGTCTCAAGCAGATTGTCCACATCTGTGTTGTTGTATTCGATCCGATTATAGGCTCCCAGCTTGACCTCGGGATTGTTGGAATGTGCCAAACCGCCCAAGGTGTATGATGCCTCACCCGTTAGAGTGCCCCATCCATTCATGAACATTGAATATTCAAGCCGGGCCTGTGCGGGAAAGTAGACGGTTTTGGAAATCGCATTCACGTTGGTCTTGATGCCAGCTTGCGTCAGCATCTGGCCAAGTCCCTGGCAAATCGCGCCGTCACCTGGAAGCCGGTCAGCGGTGCAGTAAAGATCCACCTCGAACCCGTCGGGATAACCCGCATCAGCCAGTAATTCCTTAGCTTTTGTAGGGTTGTATTCCGGCATCGGGATGTCTTCGCTTGAGCCAAAAAAGCCAGAAGGCATCATTTGGTTCGCAGGCTTTCCAAGGCCTTCAAGCACGATATCCACCATGGTTTCACGGTCGATTGCGTAGTCGATGGCCTGACGCACCTTCAGGTCGCGAAATGGATTTGAAGCGAGATCGGAGCCGTCAATGGCGCGCACCATCGGCGTCTTTTCGCGTTGATCCAGCTGCAGGTTCATGATGTAGACGCTGTCGCCCTTAACCGCATCAATATTGGCATCGTTCTCGAGCGCCAGATAATCCACAGAAGACACATAGTTGATCACGTCGACCTGCCCTGCCTTAAGCGCCGCTAAACGTGAGCTGTCATTCGGAATTTCCTTGCGGATCACCGTTTCCCAAGCGCCCATGCCGCGCCAGTAGTCGTCGTTGCGCTCAAGAACCAGATCGCCTTTTGGCTCCCAGCTGACATATTTGTATGGGCCGGTACCAATTGTGGCTGCACCGGAGTTAAAGCCCGAAGCCGCAGTTTCAGGGGTGGAGTAATCTGCCGCAGCGTCAGACGAGACAATAAACAAGCGGATAAAATCATTTGGCAACGTGGCTGCTTGACCGTCCGTGTGAATCTGAATCGTCAAGGGGTCTATGATGTCGACACCCGCCACGCGGCGCACGTAGATCGCCGTGGTGGTCGGGCCCGTGACAACAGGAATCCGCTCGATTGAGAACTTCACATCCTCTGCGTCGAAATCAGAGCCATCGTGAAACTTTACGCCTTCGCGCAGTTTGAATTCCCAAGTGTCTTCGTCAACCGGGGTCCAACTTGTGGCAAGGCCCGGTTCGATCTGTAGATCGGTCCCGGACCACACCAGTGTATCAAAAATATGCTTTGCCGCCTCAGCGTGTGGGCCAAGAGCAGAAAAATGCGGATCCATTGATTCAGGTCCGCCGCGCACTCCCATCGTCAGCGTTTGCGCCGATACAGCACCCGCTGCTGTTAGGCTCAGCGTAATCGCCAGAGGTGCAAGGAACTTCTGGTACTTCATGGTTTTCCCTTCCCGTGTTTGGAGGAGGCAGCAAACCCCATCCGATCCTATTAGTGGCAGTCATGTCCCATTTGGAACTTGCTTTCGCAGAATGTGGGGAGATACTGTAGCAGTCAAGTTCATTTTGGAACTCAGATGGGTGAGCCAAAGGATCATTAACCAATGTCAGGTCCACAGACCGCTTCCGATGAAGAATTCAGCGAACAAGAAATCTTGGAATGCCCAGACATGCTGGATGCTAAATTGTGGAATAACCCCTGTCCGTTCACCTTTCGGATTAACTATCTGGCGCTGCTCTACAATACGCCGCTCTATAGCTGGGTGCAGGATTCTTATGGGCTGAAGCGGCCGGAATATGTGGTATTGTATTCGCTTGCGCTCGCCGACGGCGGCAGCGCACGGGACATCTCGCGCACCTCCGGCTTTCCAAAGAACACACTGAGCCGCGCTGTTAAACGGCTGGAACTTATGGGCTTGATCGACGCGCGCAGCAAAGCCCCCGGTGGCGGGCGCAAACAGGCGCTGCACCTGTCGGAAAAGGGGTGGAAACTGTTTCACGCAACCCGCCCCGCATTTGAGGCCCAGGAAAAGCGCATGCTGGCGGCGCTGTCAGCAGGAGAGCGGCAGATGCTGTTTGAACTGATGTCAAAAGTGGTTCTTGGCGCAGAAAATTGGGCTGGCGCACTGCCGCCCGAAGCCATGTCTGAAACGATACGTTTGAAGGAAGGAAAAACGCAATGAAGGTTGCCAATATGAACTGGCGTGACGTCGATGCGGCCGCCACCCGCGATCCGCGCTGTATCCTGCCTATCGGTTCAACCGAGCAGCACGCGCAGCTCTCGCTTTGTGTGGATATGATCCTAGCAGAGAAAGTCGCAACCGACGCCGCCGAGCCTCTGAATATTCCAATCTTTCCAGTGATGCCTTATGGGCTGGCTCCCTATTTCAACGCTTATCCCGGCACCATCTGTCTGCGTGTTGAAACGTTGATGGCGGTGATCCGCGATGTGGTGGCATCGCTGCGGCGGGCGGGGTTCCGGCAGATCCTGATCGTGAACGGGCATGGCGGCAACAACCCGGTAGCTGCGCTTGCGCAGGAATTAATGGCCGAATACAGCGATACGTCGATCAAGTTCCACAACTGGTGGAACGCCCCTGAAACGTGGGCCAAGATACAATCCATAGACACCACTGGCTCCCACGCCAACTGGATGGAAAACTTTCCCTGGACACGGCTGGCCCATGCTCCCGCTCCAGACGGCGAAAAGCCGGGGATAGATATGGCCCTAATGAAGGCATCATCGCCCGCACAAGTGCTAGACCTTCTGGGTGACGGCTCCTTCGGGGGGCCATGGCAGCGCTCTGATGCGGAAATGCTGGCAATCTGGGAAACCGGCGTCGCCGAAACTCGCGCGGCACTGGAAGGCCCTTGGCCTGTTATCGGCAATGGCTGAGCCTGTATTGATCTGGGGCGCGGGTGCCATTGGCGGCATATTGGGAGCCTATTGGGCGCGGGCCGGCGTACCGGTCCTTATGGTCGATATCGTGCCTGATCATGTGGCTGCATGCGCCAACAAAGGTCTCTCAATCGAAGGCCCGGTTGAAGAGTTCACCCAAGTTGTGTCCTGTGTCACCCCCGAACAGCTGACCGGCGAATACAGCCGGATCGTACTGGCGGTAAAGGCACACGCGACCGAAGCAGCAATGATGCAGCTAATGCCGCACCTGGCGTCCGGTGGCTTTGTCCTGTCCGCGCAAAACGGGCTGAATGAACGCGTCATCGCACAGCATATCGGGCCGGATCGCACTATCGGTGCGTTTGTTAACTATGGTGCCGACTGGATCGGACCCGGTCGTATCCTATTTGGCAACCGCGGCGCAGTTGTGGTTGGCGAAATAGACGGCAGCCTGCAGCAGCGCACCAAGGATATGTTTGCCCTGTTGCAGATATTCGAACCGGACGCAGTCCTGACGCGCGACATCTGGGCTTATCTTTGGGGCAAACTGGGCTATGGCGCGATGCTCTTTGCCACGGCGCTGACCCCCGACAGCATGACAGCAAATTTCGAAGATCCCGCACGCGGTCCAGTGCTGATGGGTTTGGCGCGAGAAGTGATGCGCACCGCCATCGCCGAAGGTGTCAATCCAAAACCATTTAACGGGTTCGAGCCAATCGCCTTCATGCCCGGATCCGACGATACAGCCGCGCGGAAAAGCCTTGCCGACCTGGCCGAATTCAACTCCAAGACCGCCAAGACGCACACGGGCATCTACCGCGATTTGGCTGTGCGTAAACGCAAAACCGAAGTGGACCCCCAAGTCGGGACGATCGCCGAGATTGCTGCAGGACATGGCATAGACACGCCGCTGCTGCGCCGCCTGGTGGAGCTGATCCACGACATAGAAAACGGCCGCCGCGAGATGTCGGCAGAAACGTTTCACGAATTGACCGAGGTGCTTACATGACGGTCCACACAGCCCTTGTGACCGGCATCGTTGGCGGGATTGGTGCGGCGATTGCTACCCGTCTGGCCGCAGATGGGGCCAAGGTTGTTGTCAGCGATCTTCCCGGGGATGCGTTAGAGGAAGCGGCAGGGCGACTGGGCTTGCCTGCCGCAGCGGCAGATCTCGGAGACTCGCGCTCGGTCAGATCAATGGTACAGAAAATCACCTCTGATTATGGTACGCCGGATATTTTGGTCAATGCTGCAGGCGGTGTACGCAATCAGGTCGGCTCTCCACTGGAAGACGTGAACCCGGATGATTGGCACAGTATCTTTGCCATTAATGTGGATGCCACGCTCTACCTGTCGCAATCCATGGTGCCCGCGATGAAGACCGCAGGCTGGGGCCGGATCGTGACGATCAGTTCGGGCGCGGGGCTGCGACCCAGTCTCACCGGCATTCATGCCTATACAGCAGCCAAACACGCACTCGTCGGGCTGACGAAGCAACTTAGCCTTGAGCTGGGCCAGCACGGGATCACTGTCAATTCCATCGCCCCCGGCTTCATCCTGTCCAATCCCGCTACGCGCCGCCAGTGGGACGCCTACGGCCCCGAAGGACAGTCCCAACTAATCCGTCGCATTCATACTCGCAGGTTGGGCACTCCCGAAGACATCGCCGCCGCCGCCGCCTTTATAACATCGGAGGAGGCCGGGTGGATCACAGGTCAGATCCTCAGCGTAGATGGCGGTGTAACCTGAGGAGAAAGCGTTTGACTGACCCCGTTCTTACCCACGCACTTAGCCGACAGAGCCAGTTGATCGACGCGCTCAAAACGCTCGTGGCCTGTCCTTCAATCGGTGCGGATCCGGCCATGGCCCAGGGCATGGAAGACGCTCGCGCCCTTATTGAGGCGCGACTTGATGCGATGGGGTTCCAGAACCGCCAGCGATTGACGTCGGCGGACGGCAGCGGCCAACCGGCCATCTTCGCTGAACGAATAGACGCGCCCGGCAAGCCAACAATGCTTGTCTACGCGCACTATGACGTACAGCCTTCGGACCCGCTGAACAAATGGGATACACCCCCATTTGAGCCAGTCGAACGGGACGGCAGGCTCTACGGGCGCGGGGTTTCGGACGACAAAGGCCCGATGTTGATCGCGCTTGATACACTTGCCGCCTTCGTCGCGGTCGAAGGACGGCTGCCGATCAATGTCAAACTGCTGATTGAAGGGGAAGAAGAAACCGGCTCGCCCTCTCTGCCGGGCATATTGGAAATACACCGTGACCTGTTGGCGGCCGATGCGGTGCTGTCGGCGGATGGAGCCCGGTGGCGGCCTGACCTTGTGACGCTAAACATCGGATCCCGGGGAAACGCTGGCTTTGAGGTGCGGGTGCAGACTGCGGGGCAGGATTTGCACTCAGGTCGCTACGGTGGCATAGTGGCCAACCCGTTGCACGTCCTCTCAAATCTTGTCGCAGGTCTGCACGATGCGGAGGGTCGCGTCGAAGCTCCGGGGTTCTATGATGGCGTCGCAGAACCCACAGAGGCCGAACGCAATGAAATCGAAAACATCCCCTATGACGAGCGGGACGCTTTTGCCGCCATTGCAGCACAGCCCTTCGGCGAGGCTAACTATTCTACTCTGGAGCGGCTCTGGATGCGGCCCACCGTGGACGTTAACGGCATGTGGGGTGGCTATATTGGAGCAGGGTCCAAGACCGTGATCCCAAACGAGGCTTTTGCCAAACTCACCATGCGCCTTGTTCCGGGCCAAGATCCGCAAAAGGCCAAGGACGCTGTCATTGAACACCTCAAAACGCTGCTGCCCCCATATGCCGCTTTGGAGGTCTACGGTGACCGGGGCCAAGGAGGTGCATATGCCGTGCCGGCGGATCACCCGCTGCTCGGTGCTGCTGTGTCCGCTCTTGAGTATACAACCGGTCAGTCACCGCTGAAGGTGCGCATCGGTGCGTCGCTTCCACTAACAGAGATCGTCTCCCGGGTGCTTGGGCTGGATACGGTAATGTTTTCTTTCGCCCTGTCGGATGAGAATTTTCATGCACCCAATGAATTCTTCCGCCTGTCATCAATCACTGATGGCCTTGCCGCGTGGGTCCAGATACTGCGTCAAATCGCTGAAATTTCCCCTGACGCCTTTGCGCCGTATAAGAAAAATTGACAGCCCAGCCGACCATCAACAATCGTTATGGTGCGGCCCTTTTAATTGCAGCGGCGGCAGTGTTCACGGCTGATGTAACTACTCTGCGATTCCTTTCGCCGGACGTACCTTTTGCGCAGATCATATTTTTTCGTTCTCTTTGCCAGCTAGTGATCGTTGCGCTCTGGATTGCCTTCAGCCGTCCCGCGCTGATCTACTCTGCGCGCTGGCCAAAGTTATTGCTGCGTGGTCTCACCAGTCTTGTCTGCTGGTGGCTCTATTATGCAAGCTTTCAGACGTTGAACCTTGCGCTCGCCTCGACCCTAACCTTCACCACGTCCCTCTTCGTCGTAGCGATGGCACCGTTTGTTTTGCGCGAGAGAATTGGCATCCAAAGGGGTCTGACCACCGTCCTCGGCTTCGTTGGAATTGTTCTTGCCAGCGAGGTGAGCGGGCTGACGGTCGAAACGGGAGTGCTATTCGGTCTTGGCTCTGCCTTTGCGGCAGCGATCTTAATCTTTCAAAATCGAGTGCTTGCCCGGACCGAACACACCGCAACTATTATGTTCTGGATCGGACTGGTGGCCAGCGTGGGAACGCTGCCCGCAGCCGTGGAAGGTTGGAGGGAACTCGTTCTTGCCGATGGCTTATTGCTTTTGACGGCAGGGACGCTTGCTACTTTGGGGATGCTGTTTACGGTTGAAGCCTACAGATTTGGCGAGGTGTCTGCGCTTGCCACTTTTCCGTACGTGCGGATTCTCTTTGCACTTGCGATCGGATATTTCATCTTTGCCGAAGCTATATCGCTACGGGAGCTTTTCGGTGCCGCAGTCATCATAACCTGCGGTCTGCTGGCGAATAAATCTCATCGCTCAGTGGGTCCGTGACCACCAAAACCGGACCGTCTCTTGGCTGATCGCGATGCTGCGCTCAAGGAGCAAACCGGCCACCTCCAGCAGCGAAAGCAGATATCTAACATACAGCATCACCGCCAGACGAATGATCTCGGGGATGCTGTGGAAGTCCTTCAATGGGTAGCGTTTTGTCACCCAACGAAGCTTGGTCAGCGCCCTGCCCGCCTCAAGTTGATTTCCTGTGACAGCGCCATTCAATGCCGTAAATCGTATGTCTGGCCCGTATCACGGTACAGGACGCCCAGAAGGCTTGATTGGGGCATAAAATGGCGGCAACATGCGAAAGAATGCATTCTCCTTGGGGAATGTCGGATACAAGTTTATCCGGTCGTTGTGTTTCCCATGCTCGACACCTTGAAACCGGACTAAAGGATAATGCGATGAGCGAAGTGCTGACGCAGGATCAGATAGATTTTTACAACGAAAACGGCTATTTGATCGTTGAAAATCAAATACCGGACGATGTTATTGCTAATATTCGCACCGAAATCACCCGGTTTGAGGAAGAAGCGCGCGGCCTGACGGTCAGCAATGACCGCCTAGACCTTGAAGACAGCCACACGCCCGAAGCACCGCGAATTAGGCGGATCAAGCTGCCTCATACGATCAGCGATGTTGCGCGTGATCTGATGTATTCAGATCATGTACTTGCCTCGATGCGCGATCTGATTGGTCCTGATCTGCGCCTGCACACCAGCAAACTGAACATGAAATGTG
>Ga0075467_10002929_pt1 | contig 13284 bp, 12 predicted proteins | sample DEB08_DNA_9_FD_75067 | JGI IMG/M metagenome (GOLD analysis project Ga0075467, IMG submission 75067) | Aqueous microbial communities from the Delaware River and Bay under freshwater to marine salinity gradient to study organic matter... | ecosystem: Environmental > Aquatic > Marine > Coastal ...
CCATTGGTGCACCATCTTGCGCAGGGAACGGATATTGCCATTGTCCCGGTAAACCCAGTCGGACAGAAGGCGGAAATAGCTGGCCAGATTGGCCACTTCGGGTCCGGCGATTTCGAGACCGAGATCCTCCCAGCTGTCGTCGATCGAACTGCCGCCTTCAGCCTGTTCGTGTGCGATGAAATATTCTTCGGCAATATTGAATCCACCGATCAGGGCACAGCGGTCATCCGCGATGATCATTTTCTGATGGTTGCGGACAAAATAGCTGGTCGAGAAACGGGGGCTGAAAATCCTGAATTTTCCGCCCGCCTGGATCAGCGGATCGAAAAATTTGCGCGGGGTTCCCTTGGAGCCAAAGCTGTCGATCATCATTTCGACCGCGACCCCGCGCTTGCAGGCCGCAATCAATATGTCCAGGACCTGCTGGCCCAATTGGTCATCCTCGAACATGTAGAAGAACAGCTTGAGACTTTTGTCCGCCCCTTCAATCATGTCGACCAGCGCGGAAAGCCGCTCTGCCGCCGTGCGGACCAGCCGCAACCGGTTCCCGCCAACATCAAACCATTGCGGAACATCGGGTTGCGACAGCCGCTTATAAGCCGGGATGCTTTCCATGGTCTGGGGCATAGAATATGATAGGCCAACCGACAAACCATTAGATTGCCTGACGATGCGTGCACGGCTCCGGATTTGTTGACAAATCTCGCCGATCGCCCTAGATGCGGTCCTCTTTTCCTAAAGTTTGCAGAATCAGGAGCGCCTTATGGCTCGCGTTACGGTTGAAGATTGCGTTGATAAAGTCACAAACCGGTTTGATCTGGTGTTGTTCGCTGCGCAACGCGCGCGTGAGATTTCGGGCGGCGCAGAGCTGACGGTCGACCGGGATCGCGATAAAAATCCGGTCGTGGCGCTGCGCGAAATCGCGGAAGAAACGGTCAAGCCAAAGGATCTGGAAGAAAGCCTGATCCAGTCGCTGCAGAAGGTTCTGATCGACGATGATGATACGCCGGATGAAATCGGTTCGATCAGCCAGTCGGCAGAAGCGCTGCGTCTGACCGCGGCCGCACCGCCACGCAGTGCCGGTGTTGCCGGAGATTACGGCCGCCGCTAGACAGCGCGGGTAAGCTCACAGCATTGCTGGAGACAAAGAAAAGGCCGCCGGGAATATCCCGAGCGGCCTTTTCTTTGTGGGCGCCAGCGGTTGCCGGCGGATCAGGCGCCTTGCGGATTGGGATCGCCGAACGGACCCTTTTTCTTTCGTCCCGCTTTCGGGATGGACGCACCGACGGTCGGCACGGCGGACGGTTTCACGACACCACCATCCGGGCGGGCGAATTTGCCGTTCTTGACCAGTTCGTCAATTTCCTCGCCTGACAGCGTCTCATATTCGAGCAGGGCATTGGCGAGCGCGTGGAGCTGGTCGCTATGCTTGGTCAGCAGATGCTTCGCCCGGGCATAGCTGTCGTCGATCAGCTTGCGAATTTCGAGATCGATCTTCTTGGCGGTCTCGTCGGACATGTGGACGCGCTGGGATTGCGAATAGCCGAGGAAGGTCTCGCCTTGCTCCTCTTCATATTGCAGCGGCCCCATCTCTTCGGACATGCCCCACTGGGTGACCATGTCGCGGGCCAGCTTGGTCGCGTACTGGATGTCGCTGGAGGCACCGGAAGAGACCTTGTCATGGCCGAAGATGATTTCCTCGGCGACGCGGCCGCCCATGGATACCGCCAGATTGGCGTGCATCTTGTCGCGATGATAGCTGTAATTGTCCCGTTCGGGCAGGCGCATCACCATGCCCAGCGCGCGGCCGCGGGGAATGATCGTCGCCTTGTGGATCGGATCGGAGGCAGGCTCGTGCACGGAAACGATCGCGTGGCCCGCTTCATGATAGGCGGTCATCTTCTTCTCGTCGTCGGTCATCACCATCGACCGGCGCTCGGTGCCCATCATGACCTTGTCCTTGGCATCCTCGAACTCGCTCATTGCGACCATTCGCTTGCCGCGGCGGGCGGCCATCAGGGCGGCCTCGTTGACCAGGTTGGCCAGATCCGCGCCGGAGAAACCGGGGGTGCCGCGCGCAATGGTGCGTGCGTCGACATCGGGAGCCAGCGGTACTTTCTTCATGTGCACGGCGAGGATCTTCTCGCGGCCCTCGATATCGGGGCGTGGCACGACCACCTGCCGGTCAAAGCGACCGGGACGCAGAAGTGCGGGATCAAGCACGTCGGGACGGTTGGTCGCGGCGATGATGATGATGCCTTCATTGGCCTCGAAACCGTCCATCTCGACCAGCAACTGGTTCAGCGTCTGTTCGCGCTCGTCATTGCCGTTGCCGAGACCGGCGCCGCGATGGCGACCGACCGCGTCAATTTCATCGATGAAGACGATGCACGGCGCGTTTTTCTTGGCCTGTTCGAACATGTCACGGACCCGGCTGGCGCCGACACCGACAAACATTTCGACAAAATCTGAACCGGAGATGGAGAAGAAGGGAACGCCCGCTTCGCCCGCGATCGCACGAGCCAGCAGCGTTTTACCGGTACCGGGCGAGCCGACCAGCAGCGCGCCTTTCGGAATCTGGCCGCCGAGCTTGGCAAAGCGACCGGGATTTTTCAGAAACTCGACAATCTCTTCCAGCTCTTCGCGGGCCTCGTCAATACCCGCGACGTCCTGGAAGGTCACCTTGCCCTGTTTTTCGGTCAGCAGCTTGGCCTTGGACTTGCCAAAGCCCATCGCGCCGGACCCGCTGCCCTTCTGCATCTGGCGCAGCACGAAAAAGGCAATGCCCAGGATCAGCAGGAAGGGAAGGGACTGGACCAGGATGATCTGCCAGATGCTGGCCTGTTCCTGTGCCTTGCCGCTATATTCGACGCCTTTTTCATCCAGCAGGGTCACCAGCGACGGATCGCTGCCGACCGGCGTGGTGGTGAACATGTCGCCATTGGTGAGTTCGCCGGTGATCTTGTCCGGCGCGATGGCAACGCTCTTGACGCTGCCCTCTTCGACCTTGTTGCGGAAGGAGGAATAGCTGATGCCGGTGCCGGCATCGGTTGCGGCGCCTGCTCCAAACATCGAGACGGTGAGCAGCAGCGCGACAATGACGCCGGCCCAGATGAACATGCTCTTCATCCAGGGGTTTTCTTTTGGATCCTGTTCGTCATTCATTGCGCATCTTGTCCTGTCATCATGGTCGCTGCGGATGATAAGCATCGCGCCGCGATTGTATCGATGCTCTAAAGATAGTCCTTTTACCGCGGATGACAATATGAACGCCAATGTTTTTACCGATCAGCCTGATCGGAACGGGCGGCGGTGCCTGTCGCGGCAATATCAGTCGGCCCGGCGCTTCGGAGCGGGCTGGAAGCGCCAGCTCTTGCCACCCCGGCACAATATGTCACCCAGGGTGACCGTCTCGCCCTTTTCCAGCGCGATGATTGTCTGGTCGATCTGGCTGCCGCGCGGCGACAGGGCGGGATCACAAATATGCAGGCACCTGAGCAAGAGCCGCCGCTGGATCTCGTGCGGGAAAGCGGTTTCGGAGAGCGTGCAGCCATCATCCGTGGCCGTGACATGCTCGCCGGCAAGCCGTTCGACCATCCATTCGATAGCTTCGCGCGCCGAGCCCAGCGCGCTGGCACTCTGGCTGGCGAGCCTTGTGTCAAATCCTTCCAGATCCTCAAGCGCCTGGCGCACCCGCACACGATCATAGCCCTGGTCGCGATTGGACGGATCGTCGATCGCCGAGACGCCCTGGCTGGCCACGAAGGAGATCAGTTCCGATTTGCGGAAATGGAGCAGCGGCCGGACGATATTGGACCGTTTCTCCCTAATCCCCGACATTCCGTCGATACCGCTCCCGCGCAATATGCGCATGATCATCGTTTCCAGTTGATCGTCGGCATGATGAGCGGTGGCCAGCCACTGGACATGCTGTTCCTTCATCCAGTCGTTCAGCAAGCCATAGCGCGCGCGCCGTGCCGCGCTCTGGATGCTGCCGCGGATCGGAACCACGGGCCGCAGGATATGGTGAGGAATATCGCGCTCGCGGCACAGTGATGCGACAAATTCCGCTTCTGCACGAGAGGCAGGCCGCAGCCCGTGGTCGACCGTCGCGGCGGCAATCCTGCCCGGACAGGCCTGACAGGCGAGCAATAGCAGGGCCAGGCTGTCGGGGCCGCCGGAAACCGCCAGGCCCAGCTTCTGGTCACTCGCTGCAAAATCGGGAATCAGCCGGTCAAGCGCCTCCTCAAACCGTCTTTGGAGCGAGGCGGCATCATCATCCATGATCTACTTGCAGTTGGCGGCAGCCTTGCCCGATGCCACGCGATCGGCAAGCCGGCCGCCCGCGACTTCGGGATAGACATCCTGCATTTCCCCCAGAACCCGGCAGGCATCGGCTTTCTTGCCCAGTTGCACCAGCGCGGTACTCAGGAAATAGAGGCTGTCCGGCGCGCGGTCGCCCCGCGGTCTCTTCTGGTAATTTTCATAGAGGGCAACCGAAGCCAGCGCCGGCTTGCCATCATCCAGATAGGCGCGGCCAAGCAAATTCTGGGCGAAACTGGCGCGGGGATGGCCCGGATGATCCTCGACCATTTTCTTGAGCTGGGCCTGCGCCTCCGGATAGAATTTCGCCTCCCACAGGCGATATCCGTAAATATAGGCATCTTCCGCGGCATCGCCGGTGTCGGGCATGACAATCGCGGCGACGCCGACAACCCGTTCGGGATCAGGTTCGGCTGCCGCCGCCTGGGATGCTTTTGGCGTGCCTGTCGCGACGGTTCCATTGGTCCCCGCAGACTGGGTGCTTGCCGCCAGCGCCTCGCTGGCGGCCAGCCGGTCTTCGATGTTTTTCAGGCGAAACCCGTTTTCCTCAACCTGACCGGTAAGGTTGGCCAAGCTGCGCTCCAGCGTGTCTACCCGTGCGATCAGGTCGGTAACGGCCGACGTCGTGGTGGCCGACGCAGGCGACGCAGGGCCTTGCTGCGCGGTAATTTCGGGTTCGAAATAGCGCGTGGAGCCGCCAGGGAAAACCTTGCGTTGTACCGCCCGCAATTCCTGCTCGAGCCGGTCGACGCGCTTTTCCACATTTGCGCTTTGGGCCGATGCCGCTGTGCCGACCAGCAGGCTGGCGAGCAGGATTGTGATACCAAATGTCTTCATCGAAGCCTCCGCTGAATGCCGGTATATTAACCATATACTACACTGAAAAGTAAAGAAATTTATGCCAGCCTACCGATGCGCTTCGGCCGCCTGTCGCCAAGCGACCCGGTCGCCCGCGCCCCTCAGTCAGAAGGGTCAGAAGAATCGGAAGACAGATCGGCCGCCGGATTGCCGGCTTTCCCGCGGGAAAGCAGAGCCGCCGCGCTGACTCCGACATCCTTGATCGTCCGGCCCGCATCGCCCAGTTGCGGAACAACGCGGCCATCGATGGTGACCGTCAGCGCATCGGGACGCCCGGTCAGGATCTGTGGATTGTCGGCGTCGGCCGGGACGGTGAACGTGTCCCCTGCGGCCATCTCGTTTTCGAACAGGCGCGTACCCTCGGCATCATAGACTTTCATCCAGACCGGTTCCGTTGCGGTCAGCACCACCGTGCCGTCGCTGGACGGGGCCGGACCGCTATCCTCTTCATTCGGCAAATCGGGATTTTCCGGAGCGGTTTGCGCCGGCGCCACCAATTCGCTGTCCGCCATTTGCGTCAAGTCGGCAGGATTGAGGATCAGCGTTCGCCAGACCAGATAGCCGACCAGAACCAATATGCCGATGCCGGCGGCGGTCCAGGCCAGATAGCTGGGAGGAATGCTGGAAGGGTTGGCGGGCGCATATCCGCTGGCTTCGGGCTGATAGGCTCCGTGACCCTGTTCTTCCATTTCCGCCCGCAACTGGCTGCCGATGGTCGCATCGACCAGCCCGACCGTCCGGGCGTAGGATTTGGCAAAGCCGATGGCATAGGTTCGTCCGGGAAGCGCATCAAAATCACCGCTTTCCAGCGATGCCAGATGGCGCTGTGGAATCCGGGTTTTCTTGGCGATATCTTCGAGCGACAGGTTTTTTTGCTCCCGCGCACGGCGCAATGTTTCACCTGTGCTGTGCAGATTCAGTTCGACATTTTCGTCGTCATTGGTTTCTTCGGCCACTCAATACTCCCTTGGCCGGATCATTTTGCGACCCTTTTCGCATATCCCGGATTTTCGTAGGAAAAAAGCCAGTTTGGGCGGCAAAAGTCAATGGCTATCATGGCCGCGACGCCGCATTTTGCCATTTTCGGTCAATCAGCGGAAAATTTGCCGCCGGATCGGGAGGGAACCGATCAGTCCAGGTCAACATTCTGCTGAATTGCCCATTGTTCCAGGCGCAGCCTTGGTTGAGCGGGGGCTTCCTGCAAAATCGCCTCAATTTCTTCTTTGGCCTGGCCGAGGTCCAGCGAACGCACCATTGCCTTGATCGGACCCACCGAGGCCGGCGTGATCGACAGGTTGCGAATGCCCAGCCCCAGCAGCGCCAGGGCATCCAGGGGACGACCGCCCATTTCTCCGCACACGCTCAGCGGAATGTCGAACCGTGCAGCATTGTCTGCCGTGCGGCGCAGGAAACGGAGAATGGCCGGACTCATCCAGTCAAAGCGCTCGGCCAGTTTGGGATTGCTCCGGTCAGCGGCAAACAGAAACTGGGTCAGGTCATTTGTCCCGATCGACAGAAAGTCGAGCCGGTCCGCCATCAGGTCAAGACATTCCGCCAGCGCCGGCACCTCGAGCATGGCGCCATAGCGGATTTGCGTCGGCAGGCGCTTCTTCTGGCCCTGCAGATAGGCACGCTGGTTTTCGAACACCGCCTTGGCCTGGTCAAATTCCCAGGGCTCCGCGATCATCGGGAACATGACATTAAGCTTCCGTCCCGCCGCCGCTTCGATCAGGGCTCGTGCCTGGACCTTCATCAGCGCGTCCCGTTCCAGACCGATGCGTATCGCCCGCCAGCCCATGGCCGGATTGTCTTCCCGGGAGTCGCTGGTCTGGAAATAGGGCAGTGGCTTGTCGCCCCCGATATCGATGGTGCGGAATATCACCGGCTTGTCGCCGGCCGCATCCAGCACGTCGCGATAGAAACGGGTCTGGCCCGCCCGTCCCGGCATGGTCGCTGCGACCAGAAACTGGAATTCCGTGCGGAACAGTCCGATGCCGTCGGCGCCGGTCAGGTTGAGCATCGCCAGATCGTCCCGCAGGCCGGCGTTGATATTGACGGTGATCCGCACGCCGTCCTTGCTGATCGCCTCCTTGTCGCGCAGTTCGGAATAGGCGGCGCGCTTTTTCTGGCTGAGCTCCAGCTGCGCTTCGAACGCCTCCACGACCGAGGGGCCGGGCCTGACAAACACCACATTTTCATCGACGTTGAGCAGCAGATGATCGTCTTCCCGGACCACCTGCCGGACATTCTTGACCTGGCCGAGGATCGGGATGCCCATTGCTCTGGCAATGATCGTGACATGGGCGGTCAGCGAGCCTTCCTCGAGCACCACGCCTTTCAGCCGGCGCCGGTCATATTCAAGCAATTCCGCGGGGCCCAGATTGCGGGCGATCAGGATCGTGTCCTGCCGCAAGCCCATTTTGGCTGCGGTGCCCATTTGTCCGGACACGATGCGCAGCAGGCGGTTTGCCAGATCCTCCAGATCATGCATCCGCTCCGCCAGCAGCGGGTCGTCAATCTGCCGCATGCGCATGCGGGTATGCTGCTGCACCCGTTCGATCGCCGCCTCGGCGGTCAGGCCGCTGTCGATCGCCTCGTTGATGCGCCGGCTCCAGCCTTCGTCATAAGCGAACATCTTGTAGGTCTCGAGCACTTCCTCATGCTCGCCGCCGACCCCGAATTCCGCCTGGCTGGTCATCTGGTCGATCTGGTCGCGCATCTTGTCGAAAGCCGAATAGACGCGGTGCCGTTCGGCCTCGGTGTCTTCCGCGACCGTATGCTCGATCTTCACCCTGGGCTGATGGAATACGGCGTGGCCGCTGGCCTTTCCCTTGACCAGCTGCAACCCGCTCAGACGGTTGGCGCCATTGTCGAGCAACGCGGTTTCCTCGGCGAGATTGTCGTCGACGATCTCGGCACCGCTGATCAGCTCCGACAAGACCATCGCTGCCGTTTGAAAGGCCTCGATTTCCACCTCGGAATAGCGGCGTGGTTCGACATGCTGGGCGCACAGGACACCGATCGCCTGCTGGTTGCGGATGATCGGCACGCCGGCAAAGCTGTGGAATTTTTCTTCCCCGGTTTCCGGTCGATATTGGAAATCGGGGTGGCTGGCCGCCTCGTCCAGATTCAGCGTCTCGACATTTTTCGCGATATAGCCGGTCAGGCCTTCGCCCATCGCGAGCTTGGTGACATGAACCGCCTCCGCGTTGAGTCCCCGGGTCGCGAACAATTCGAGCACGCCGTCGCGCCGCAGATAGATTGAACAGACCTCGCTGCTCACCGCATCCGCGATCGTATCGACGACCTTGTTCAATTTCGTCTGGGCGTTGCCGCGCGACGCCATGATCGACCTGAGGCCGGTCAGGATATTGCGGGCAGTGTTGGTGCTCGAGGGATCGGTTGAGGGCATGACTTACGCCTAGCAGAAACGCCACCGGAGCGCGATGTCGAAAAACAGCCTTTCGGCCAGGACGGATTGCATTGTCGCCGGTCTAGTCGGATCGGCGCAGGCGACTCGCGGCTAACCCTGCAATTCTTCTTTCAATCGAAGCTTTTCTTTCTTCAGGCTATGGATTCGAATCGTGTCGGGAAGTGGACGGGTTTCTTCTTCATTGATCTTGCGTTCGAGCGCTTCATGCTTTTCGCGCAATGCTGACATGTGATTCTGAATCATCAAAGTCTCCTCAAAAATGTTGTTTTTGAAATTGAAAGAGGATCAAGCTTCCTTTCCTGCTGTGCGACCCGATATGCCTCGGTATCTGGCTTCATGATTAATTTGTCTTGGTTTAGACTTGAACCATGAATAGGATTAAGATTGCAAATTTGTTGCATCAACGCAAGGGGGAGAATGATCCGGAATGGGGATGAGCGACGAAGAGTTGCAAACGCGGCTCGAACTGCTGAAAATTGAGCATCGCGATCTTGACGAAGCGATCGCGGCGCTGGTCGAGGCAGGCAATACGGATCAGCTCCGTACGGCGCGACTCAAGAAAAGAAAATTGCAATTGCGCGATCGGATCATCGTGCTCGAGAACCAGCTCATTCCCGACATCATTGCCTGAGGCGAGGGTCGATCTGCGGGCTTCGCACGGGTTAACCAAAGCTGTCCACCAGTTAACCCCGGAATTTCCCACGTATCAGATTGAAACAGGCGCCTGGCGGGCCTGCCGAAAGGCCAGAATTGACTGTCACCGAGGGCCAATATTTTGCTAGGGACCGCAAATGGCAGTTCGTGAATCCCTCCTGACGTTGAAATTGATCGATGCGCTTTATACCGAAGCGATGGTGGTGGCGGACGAGGCCCGGTCCTATTTTGAATCGGGGCGTTTCCATGAAGATGCCGATCCGGACAATATTCTCGCCGTTTCCTTTTCCTGCGAGTCGCTGAAAGTGACCACAAGATTGATGCACTGCATCGCCTGGCTGCTGAACCAGAAAGCCCTGCACAGCGGCGAATTGTCGGATGGCGAGGCCTGGAACCATGATCGTGTGCTTGGCTGCGGGCTGGCCACCGATCACAAGATGGTGGACCTGTTCCCGGCCGAAGCGCGTCAGATCGTCATGGCCAGCGAGGAATTGTTCCAGCGCCTGGAACGCCTGTCGATGCGTCTGGCGCAGGAAACGGAAGCCGAGTCAGCGGTCCAGGACATGTTCCACCGCCTGCAGCGCGCCTTTTGATCGCCCGTTGACCGTCAGGCGGTCACTTTGGCACTCTTCTCCATCGTCGGATAATCTGTATAGCCCTCCGGCCCCTGGCTGTACCAGGTCGGCGTGAAGTCTGTCGGGTTGAGTTCTGCGCCTGTGCGGAAGCGTTCGGGCAGATCGGGATTCGTGATGAAGGTCCGGCCAAAGCTGATCGCGTCGGCCTTGTTCTCGGCCAGGGCGGCGGTCGCATTGTCATAAAAATAGTCGCTGTTGAGTACCAGCGGTCCTTTGAACACGGGGCGGATGTCCGGGCTGACCGGCGGGACATCAGTGTTGCCATAGGTGCCATGGGCAGGGGGTTCGCGCAGCTCGAGAAATGCGATGCCGATCTTGTCGAGCAGTTTCGCGGCCGTGGTAAAGGTTTCGACCGGCGTGGCGTCATCGGCGCCCTGGGAATCGCCATTGGGCGACAGGCGAACGGATACCCGGTCGGCGCCCCAGACATCGACCAGTCGCTGCGTCACCTCGCCGAGCAGACGGACCCGGTTTTCGGCTGATCCGCCATATTCGTCGGTGCGCAAATTGGTGCCCGAACGGATGAACTGGTCGATCAGATAGCCGTTGGCGCCATGCAGCTGCACGCCGTCAAAGCCGGCCTTCTTGGCATTTTCCGCGGCATTTTGATAATCATCGAGAAGGCCCGGGATTTCGCTGATTTCCAGTGGCCGTGCCTCGACATAGTCGCGCTTGCCGGCATAGGTGCGGACGCTGCCCGGTGCGGTTGTGGCGGATGCGGACACCGGCTTTTCGCCGTTCAGGAAATCGGGATGGACGATACGGCCCATGTGCCACAGCTGGCAGATGATCCGGCCACCGGCCTGATGGACCTGCTCGATCACCGGCTTCCATGCCTCGGTCTGCGCGTCGTTCCAGATTCCGGGCGCGAACGGCGTGCCGAGCCCCTGCTGGCTGATTCCGGTTGCCTCGGAAATGATCAGTCCGGCGCCGGCGCGCTGTGCATAATATTCGCCCATGATCGGCGTCGGCACATGTTCCACGGTCGAACGGCAGCGGGTGAGGGGGGCCATGAACATGCGGTTCGGGGCCTCGATGGCGCCAACGGTGATCGGATCGAATAATGTGGTCAAGATGGAATTCCCTGAAACAAGAGGCGTGAATTGTTAACCAGACAGTTAAGAGACCGGACGTCCGAATGCAATGGTTTGAAACCAAGCAATTTCTGTCTATATCGATAGCTCTGATTTCAAAGGAACCCTCATGCCCGCATCGCTTCCCGAAGATCCGACCCTGGATGAGGTGCGCGCCTTTCTGGCGCCCGAACTGGCCGCGCAGGCGGCATTTGACGGCTGGAACGAGAAGGCCGTGCTGGCGGCTGCCGATCTCGCCGGTGTCGATCCCGACCTTGCCAGACTCGCCTTCAACGAAGGCCCGGTCGACATGATCGACGCCTGGTTTCAGGCGGTCGACGCGGAAATGGCCGCAAGATATAGCGCGGAGGAACTGGCAGCGATGAAGGTCCGGCAACGGATCAAGGCGCTGGTCGAGGCGCGGCTGGAAGCATTGGAGCCCTGTCGCGAAGGCTTGCGGCGGGCGCTGGCGATCCTCGCGGCACCGCCGCATTTGCGCCGGGCCGCGAAAATGGGCTGGCGGGCGGCGGACAAGATGTGGCGGCTCGCCGGGGATACCGCCACCGACTATAACCATTATACCAAGAGAAGCCTGCTGTCCGGAGTCTATGGCAGCACGCTGAGCGTGTTTCTTGACGATGAAAGCGAAAATCTCGCTGAAACCCGTGCCTTTCTCGACCGCCGGATCGAAAATGTCATGCAGTTCGAGAAGGTCAAGGCCAGGGTCACCGGCCGCGGCGGTGACCGCTTCAGCATGGCGCGTTTCATCGGTCGCCTGCGCTATCGGGGAGCCTGACGGCGCCCGGCAGGGCAAGTGGCCGGGTTTCGGCATCGCGCAATGCGCTTGATCTGACGAAAAGACTCGCCATATCTAATCAATATTGATAATCAATCGCAATTAGAAAAATCGAGTTCCAGAAAATATGCCACCATCCACAACCCTCGACCTGCTGGCCCTCAAGCAACGCGCGGAAGTCGTTGCGATCGACTGGGCGGCCATTTCCGACAACGAGGGGCGGCGGCTGCGGGCGCTCGGCATCGACGAGGGCGTGTCGGTGGAAAAGCTTTACAAGGGCATGTTTGGGATCAATGATCCGATCGCCCTGAAGGTCGGACGGATGATGATCGCGGTGCGAAAATCGCACGCCCGGGCGATATCGGTATGCCCCGTTGCGGTGACGATCCCCGCCTGATCGATGTCGGAAATCGCGCCTCTCATTGTCCTTGCGGGCAATCCCAATTCGGGCAAGAGCGCCTTGTTCAACGCGCTCACCGGTGCCCGGCAGAAGATCGCCAATTATCCCGGCGTGACGGTCGAGCGCAAATCCGGACATTTCACCTTTGCCGCCGGCCGGCCGGCCGAGCTGGTCGACCTGCCCGGCAGCTACAGTCTCGACCCGACCAGCCCCGACGAGGAAGTGACGCGCGGCGTCATCATGGGCCTGCAGAAGGGCGAGCGCCGGCCCGATGCGATCATCCTGGTGCTCGACGCCGCCAATCTCGACAATCATCTGCGCTTCGCGCTGGAAGTGATCGCGCTCGGCCAGCCGGTCGTGGTCGCACTCAACATGATGGATCTGGCGGAACGGGACGGGCTGACGCTTGATCCGGCGAAGCTGGAGGAAGCCCTGGGCGTTCCGGTGATTCCGACCGTGGCGGTGCGCCGGCGCGGTCTGGAAGATCTGGCCGCTGCGGTCGAAGACCGCCTTCTGCACGAGCCGGACAAAAGCGAGCCGGTCATCGCCATGGAACGCGATCATGGCCTGCGCAAGCAGGCGAAGCGGATCGCCAATCTCGCCGTTGTTTCCGAAACCGCCGGCCGCCGCTGGTCCGAACGGGCCGACCGGCTGTTCCTCCATCCGGTCGCCGGGCCGGTGATCCTGTTCGCGGTGCTGTTCGTCATGTTCCAGGCGGTCTTCGCCTGGTCGGAGGCGCCGATCGGCCTGATCGAGAGCGCCAGCGAATGGGTCGCCGCCGCCGTCGAGACCAACCTGCCATCCGGTTTCCTGCGCGATTTCATCATCGAGGGCGCGATCGGCGGCGTCGGCTCGGTGGTCGTATTCCTGCCGCAGATTCTGATCCTGTTCCTGTTCATCCTGCTGCTCGAGGCGAGCGGCTACATGACCCGCGCCGCCTTCATCATGGACCGGCTGATGGCCAGCGTCGGCCTGTCCGGACGCAGCTTCATCCCGCTTCTCTCCTCCTTCGCCTGCGCCATTCCCGGCATCATGGCGACGCGCAGCATTTCCGATCCGAAGGACCGGCTGACCACGATCCTGGTCGCGCCGCTGATGACCTGCTCGGCGCG
>Ga0075467_10002932_pt1 | contig 13275 bp, 9 predicted proteins | sample DEB08_DNA_9_FD_75067 | JGI IMG/M metagenome (GOLD analysis project Ga0075467, IMG submission 75067) | Aqueous microbial communities from the Delaware River and Bay under freshwater to marine salinity gradient to study organic matter... | ecosystem: Environmental > Aquatic > Marine > Coastal ...
AAGCATGAGTTAATTGATTCCCTCTCATATCAAGAGCATCACCTTCGCTTACAAACAGCGTAGCATTTTTACCAACTGCGATAGTACCTAATTGGTCATCAATGCCTAAAATCTTAGCAATGTTAGACGTGATTAATTTTAAAGCATCTTCTTTGCTCATACCTTGACCAACCACTTGTCCTGCGTAAAACGGTAAGTTACGAGTCTGAAAGTTTGAGTTGTTTCCAGTATGGATGCCTACTAATACTCCAGCATCTGCTAATAATTTTGGATTCTTATAAGGTAAATCATAATCATCATCATTTGTTTTAGGAAGACTTTGTGTGTGATCTATTAAAACAGGCACATTGTTGCTTTTTAACAAACCAGTTACAGTGTAAGCTTGGTAACCACCAACTACGACCATACTTATTCCATTTTCGCGAGCAAAGTTTACAGCGTCTGTAATTCCTTTTTCATCATCAACATTAACGTACAACTTTTGCTTACCATTAAATAACCCTTCCATAGCTTCGTAAGGAATATTTTTTTGAGCGCGTTTTCCGTTTAAGTAAGCTTTACTTTCTTTTACAAAACTTACAACTTCGTCAACTTGTTTGGCATAGTTTTCATTTGGTTTTAAACCTCTAGGTTCACCTAACCAAAAGCGACCACGTGAAAAGCTACTTGGCCAATTTAAATGAATACCATCATCAGTTTTTAAAACTGCATCTTGCCAATTCCAAGCATCTAATTGCATGATAGAAGAGGTTCCTGAAATACGTCCTCCATTAGGCGATACTTGAGCTGTCAAGATTCCGTTAGGTCTCATAGATTCAATTACCTTAGATTCTGCATTGTATGCAATTAAACTGCGTACATGAGGAATCATACTTCCCATTTCTGCTTGGTCATTACTTGCATTTACTGCATCAACTTCAACAAGTCCTAAGTTAGTATTGGCTCCAATAAAACCTGGATAAATATGTTTTCCTGAAGCATCAATAACTTTTCCTTTTGAAGCTGTACTTGAATTACCTACGGCTTGAATTTTTCCATTTTCAAGCACTACAGTTCCATTTTCTATAACTGTACCATCTCCAACATGTATCGTTGCTCCTGTAATAGTTATGGCTTCAGTTTGTTTATCAGCTGGTGTTTGTTGCGCAAACGTAAGTGTGCAACATAACATTAAAACTGAGTATAAATATTTTATGTTTTTCATAATTTCTCTATGTTTTTAGTCCATTGAATCACAATGAAGTTGTTCCTTAGCTTCTGCTTTAATTGGTTGTGTTTTCATGCCTTTATTTTTTTCCTGAAGCATCATTGCCATAAGCTCATTACGTTCTTGCTTAACTTTAGCACGCATTTGCTTATCTTTTTCAATATCAAAATAAGTAGCACCTTCAATCATTGTTTTTTCAGCTTTCGCATATACTGATAAAGGATTATCACTCCATAACACAACATCAGCATCTTTTCCAACTTTAATACTACCAACACGATTATCAATATGTAAAAGTTTAGCAGGATTTAAGGTTACCATTTTCCAAGCTTCCTCTTCACTAACACCACCATATTTAACTGTTTTAGCAGCTTCTTGATTTAAACGTCTTGACATTTCGGCATCATCACTATTAATTGCAGTAGTAATACCAACATTATGCATAATTGAAGCGTTATAAGGAATCGCATCATTAACTTCATATTTATAAGCCCACCAATCACTAAAAGTTGAAGCACCAACACCATGTTCTTTCATAATGTCTGCAACTTTATAACCTTCTAAAATATGAGTAAACGTGTTTATTTTAAATCCGAATCTTTCCGCAACTTTCATCATCATGTTAATTTCGGTTTGCACATAAGAGTGACAGCTTATAAAACGCTCTCCATTCATTATTTCAACCAGAGTTTCCATTTCAACATCCTTTCTGTAAGGTTGTCCACTTTTCTTTTTAACCTCATATTCTTGAGCTCTTGTAAAGTAGTCCACAAACATTTGTTCAACACCCATTCTAGTTCTCGGGAAACGCGTTCCACTTTGAGAACGTGATTGCTTTACATTTTCACCTAAAGCAAATTTTATAAACTTAGGTGCATTCTTGTTAAGAAGGCCATCAGCAGATTCTCCCCATTTTAATTTAATGATTGCAGAACGTCCTCCAATTGGATTTGCAGAACCATGTAAAATTTGAGCAGATGTAACACCACCTGCAAGATTTCTGTATATATTAATATCTTCTGGATCTACAACATCTTCTATAGATACTTCAGCCGAAGAGTTTTGACCTCCTTCATTAATACTTGCAGCGGCAATATGTGTATGCTCATCAATAACTCCTGCTGTTAAATGTTTGCCAGTAGCATCAACAACTTTAGCACCACTAGCACTTAAATTGTTTCCAACTTTTGAAATTTTCCCATCCTTAATTAAGACGTCAGTATTTTTAAGTATGCCATCAGACTCGTTAGTCCATACTGTCGCGTTTTTAAATAAGATAGTTTCTTGTTTTGGTAATTCAGCTACACCATAAGCTCCATTTGGATAGGTTACAGGCATCATTTTTACAGCATCCTTATTTCCACCACCACGTTTATTCATACCTCCTTTTTTGTCACCACCTTCACTTGCTCCTTTTTTCGCGAGTACATAAGCTGTATTTCCATTAGGATCAACGAGTTTACCATTAAGATTATCACTTTGATCTAATCGCGAAGTAAACCTCATAAATTCTTGTTTAGTAGTATCAATACTTGTGAATGTTAAGTTTACCCAATTATCACTGTACGATATTTTTGATCCTAACTGGTTGCCATCACTTTTTACATTCGATTTTGGCTTACTTGAAGACCCTGAAATATTAATATCGTAAGTTTTTCCAGCCATTGTAAATGAGTAATCACCATCAATATCTTTAATATTCATATCGTTGATAATATCTCTATTTCCTTTAACCCAATTTTCATAAAGGGTTGTGCCTTTTTCAAAAATCTCTCCAGATGTAATTAAGAAATTAGCATAAGCACCATTTTTAAGAGAACCAATAGTATTGGATTGTCCCAAAATTTCTGCAGGAACTGTTGTTAAGGCTTCCAATGCCTTGGTTTTATCTAAACCATATTCAATAGCCTTCATAAGATTGGCTTCAAACATACTTGGAGATCTTAAACCATCTGTTGTTAAGGTGAATTTTACACCATTATCTGCTAAAGCTTTTGGGTTTGAAGGTCTTTGATTCCATTGACGCATTGCAGATAATTCCAAAACACTTGCAGCAAAAGGATCTTCTACATCATATGCGTTTGGAAAGTTTATTGGAATAATAAAAGTAGCATTACTGGCTTTAATTTCTTTAATATTTTCATATTCATCTCCACCACCAAGAATGACATATTGTGTGCCAAACTCATCACCAACTTTATCTACTCTTAAAGCATCTGCTTTGCTACCAGCAGCCATTATTTTCACTAAACCTTTATTGTTATTAAAAGCTTCAAGTGATCTATCTGTGATTTTAATACCTCCTTTGGCATACCAATCAGCATCGTGATTTACTTGTCTGATAAGAGCAAAAGACCCCATCACTGAGCCTGGATAAGATTGACTTGATTTTAAGCTTTTACTTAATGATAAGTAGTCAGCAGATCTGTCACTTAAAATACGTTCAGCATCACTTCCTTCTCCAGTAAGTGCTACTAAAGCACCAGTACCGCGCATAATACCGTCTTGCAAATGTGTGTTTACAACACCAAAACCTACTTTTCGTAAATCCGAAGCTGCTTTTGCATCAAATTTAAAGTGGTCTACTGCATTTTGTTCTGGTCTGATGTGGTCATTCCAATAGAATCCTTCACGAGATGGATCATAACTTCCTCCACCAAATCCACCAAAGCCTTGGCGTTTTGGTTTTTCTACTCCAAAATCTGAATAGATATCAATAAATGAAGGATAAATAATTTTGCCAGAGACATCAATAACTACTGCATTTGCAGGAATACTTACAGAAGCTCCAGAAGCTACTACTTTTCCATCGTGGATAAGTAGTGTGCCTTTTTCAATAATTTGTGTTGGCGTTACATAAATTTTAGCATTCGTAAATGCCGTGTAATTTGTGTTTTCCGATTTTACGCCATCATTTTTCGGAAAATGCTCTTGTGCCACAAGCGAAATTGTGCACATAAGCATCATTAGAATAAGATACTTTTTTGTCATATTTGGTTGGTAAAAAATTAGAATTTAAAAGTACTGAAATATACTCTTAATCGAGTGAATTAAGATTTTTTTAACTTTTAAAGCGCCTTGTCTTTATAGTAATTTACCAATAATGCGACTACATAGCTATAACTTTCCATGCCTTTATCTTGATTGTTGGCTTTTAAAAAGTTGCCATAAAATAATTCAAAAACTGGTTCTAGAGGATTTTCATAAGCTTTCGAAAATTCATAAGATTCTTGATAATTAAGTAAAATGCCTTTATTGATTTTCACTTTTAAAATTTCGTAACTTACTTTATCACGTCTATAAACTTCATTCAAACATTGTCTTAACACTGAAACATAACCTGAATATCTAAAATAGATATCTGGATTATTAATTGTGGCCAAATAACCAATAAAACTGGTTTCATTTTCGGCGGCATAACCGAGTTGATGTGCTTGTTCATGACAAGCTGTAGCTGGATATTGATATAAAGGTATTAAACCGTCTATTTGTGCTTCGTTTGTAAACGGGTTCAAATAACCGCTAAATCCCATATAGGTAAGCGGTAAACTATAAATAGATTGCTTAATACTTTTGGCTTGATAGTCGAAAATAGGATGTATGTCTCTTAGAGCTTTATAACCGTTTATTGTTCCTTCAAATAATTCTTTTTTACTATATGGAATAGTTACTTTAACAGAATCATTAGTTGTGATAGTTTCTTGAATTGCGTTGGATTTTTCAATAAAAGCCTCTGTTACTTGTGTTAATTCTTCAGTCGTGTATTCGTAATCTAAATTAAGCGATTTGTATACGGGAAGCCTGTAGTAGTTCATTCCCCAAAATAAATGAAAAGCAAAATAGATAAATGAACAAGCTGTCAACACATCTATAACCCAATACTTAGTGTCTTTTACAATACGTTTTCGATTTAAAAATAACCATCTAATAAGGTAAATTCCAGCTATGGTATAAAAAATATCACCAACAGAAAACGGAATCCATCCAAAAGCAAAGCGTAATGTTTTTGATGTAATTTGATAAATACCATTGCTGTAATAACTTTCAATAAATTCAGGATAATTGCTCAACCATTTAACCACTAGATATTGTGGTATAATACTAATAGCAATTAAGAATTTTTGGGTTTTAGACATGATTCAAAAATAGCGAATAGTTTTATAAAACGTTGTTATGAATAACTACCTTTGTGAAACTTTTAATAAACTATTATGAATTCAGAAATAAGAAATCTAGAACCAAAAGAGCTTTGGAATAAATTTGCAGATCTAAATGCAGTGCCAAGACCATCTAAAAAAGAAGAACGTGTTATTGCGTTTATGAAAAATTTTGGAGAGAAACTCGAATTAGAAACTTTAGTTGATGAAGTTGGTAATGTGATTATTAAAAAACCTGCAACTTCAGGAATGGAGGATCGCAAAGCTATTGTTATGCAATCGCATTTAGATATGGTTCATCAAAAAAATAACGATACAATTTTTGATTTTGATACTCAAGGAATAGAGATGTTTGTTGATGGTGATTGGGTAAAAGCAAAAGGAACAACTCTTGGAGCAGATAATGGGTTGGGAGTAGCCACCATTATGGCAATTCTTGAAAGCCATACCATTGCTCATCCTGCTATTGAAGCTTTGTTTACCATAGATGAAGAAACAGGAATGACAGGAGCAATGGGTTTAAAAGGAGAGTTGTTACAAGGTGAAATACTTTTAAATCTAGATACTGAAGAAGATGATGAAATAGGTGTTGGATGTGCAGGAGGAATTGATGTTACAGCAATTGGAACTTATGAAGAAGTTACTGTCGAAAAAGACTCAGTAGCATATAAAATTGAAGTTAAAGGCCTACAAGGAGGACATTCAGGAATGCAGATTCATGAGGGTTTAGGTAATGCCAATAAAATAATGAATCGCTTGCTATATGCAGTAATTGAAGATATTCAGATTTCAGAAATTAATGGAGGAAGTTTGCGTAATGCTATCCCTAGAGAAAGTGTGGCAACTGTAGTTTTTGAAATTGAAACTGAAGCTGTCATCCTTAGTTTATTAAACGCGCTTTCTGATACTATTAAGAAGGAGTTGAAGACCATGGAACCTAATTTACAAATCACGTTTTCAGAAACTGATTTACCAAAAAAAACAATGCCTTTTGCAGCGCAAGTGCAATTGGTTAATGCCATTTATGCAGCATGCAATGGTGTTTATAGAATGAGTGCAGACATTCCAGATTTAGTTGAGACTTCAAATAACATAGCTAGAGTAATTGTAAAAGATGGAGGGATTAAAGTTGGTTGTTTAACGCGATCTTCTGTTGAAAGTTCAAAATGGGATTTGGCAAATGCACTTAGAGCTACTTTTGAGTTGGCTGGCTGTGATGTGGAATTTTCTGGTGATTATCCAGGTTGGACACCAAATATGGACTCTTCAATTCTAAAAGTGATGCGTAATCTTTATACAAAACTTAACAACGAAGAGCCACATGTTGCGGCTTGTCACGCTGGTTTAGAGTGTGGAATTCTTGGAACTAATTATCCAGATATGGAAATGATTAGTTTTGGACCGAATATAAAAGGAGCACATTCACCAGATGAACGAGCGCAAATATCATCTGCACAGAAATATTGGAAGTTTGTTCTTGAAATTCTGAAAGAGATTCCTAAAAAATAAGACAACAAAAAAAGCAGCTCAATGAGCTGCTTTTTTTGTGTAATTAGCATTGGTTTTATTGTACTATTTCTACCATTTCTAAAACAAATATCAAATCTGTATTAGGTTGAATTTGACCTCTACCAGCTTCGCCATAGCCAAGATGTGAAGGCACATAAACAAATACTTTTTCGCCCACACTCATATTTGCAGCTGCTTCTTTAAAACCTGCAAATAATGGAGCATCAGGACTAATAGTCATTGGCATTGGGCTGTAATTGCCACCTTGTGCTTTTAAAGGGTTATTTATGCCATATTTTTCTTCAAGATCTTGCCTGTTTGAGTCTAGTAATTTACCATCTGTAAAATAGCCTTCATACCAAACGGTTACATTATCTCCTTGTTTTACTTTTGGACCATTTCCTTTAGTAATAGTGTAGGTCATTAATCCTGTAGATGATGTTGTTGCTTTGCTTTTATAGTCATTAAATATTGGCAATGCTTCGGCTGCTGCTGTAGAAGCTTTTTCATCAGTTAACCTTTTTTCTTCTTCTGCTTGTTTACGAGCATCGTCAACTTCTTTTTGGCGTTTTTCTTCTAATAAAGGTAACTCAGTATTCCAAGTTTTTACGGCGTCAAAATTTCTTGCTTCGTAACCATTTCTGATAATGTTTATTTCTTGTATTATAATATCTTCATTTGGCTTATTCGCTTGCCCAACAGAGACGTTTGAAATTGCATCTTGAACATCAAGTCCTAAGACTAATTCGCCAAAAACCGCATGGCAGCTTACTCTATCGCCTTCACAATTTTTCAAGTTACCGTCTTCATCATAAGCATCAAGCCAAGGAGCTGGTATTTCAGTGATAAAAAACTGACTTCCATTAGTATTAAGCCCTCCAGAATTTGCCATAGATAAAATTCCAGGTTTGTCGTGTCTTAAGGTCTTATCAAATTCGCTTCCCCACTTGTATCCTGGACCACCAGAACCTGTTCCATCTGGATCTCCACCTTGAATCATGAATTTATCCATAACTCTATGGAAAGTTAATCCATTATAAAAAGGTTTTCCTTTAAATTTTTCCGCAACCATAGGATGTGTGCCTTCTGCTAATGCTACAAAATTCGCAATAGTTAAAGGGACTTTGTCATAAAAAAGTTTAGCAACCATAGTATCTTTATTGGTTACAATTTCTGCAAAGATACCATCTCCTAAATCAGAATATCTTCCTTTATCATTACAAGATGTTGCACTTAATAATAATGTCAAGGCAATAAAGGCCATTGAATGTTTAATTAGCTTCATGTTTAATCGTTTATTTTTTGTGTTATTGAGTTTACTGTTACTTTACAAATTAGTGATATGTTAGTTCCTATCTTTTTTTCATCGCCATAATAGCCATACGCTTGTTGCGATGGAAATAAAAATGTAACTACTTCGCCTGCTTTCATTAATTTTAATCCTTCACGCAATCCAGTGAATAGTTCTTCCTGATCCATAGCATAATTCTGAGTTTTTAATTCTTCAGATGAATAAATGACGTTGCTATTTAAGTCTTTTATATTGTAATTGAAATTTACAATATCACCAAATTTTGGAGTAATACTATCTCCTTCAATTTGACTGTTGTAATAATACCAAAAACCATTTTGTGATGCAATATAATTATTCTCAGGATTATTTTTTATAATCTCTTCAATTTGGTTTTGTTGCAGTTCTAAAAGTTTTTTATTACGTTCAACAGATTCTTTTATAAAAGAACCGGTTTTTTGAGTTTCAGGACGTCTTGCTTCTGGCGATTTGCATGAAACTATTAATAAAAGGACTATTATGATTTTGAAAAATACTTTCATGATTTTAGGGCTTGTTCATAATTTGGTAACAAAGAAACAAATTTATCAATAGTTTCTGATAGTTTTAAGTTGGAACGTCCTCCAGCAGCATTGATGTGTCCTCCACCATTAAAGTGTGCTCTTGCAAATTCGTTAACGTCAAAATTGTCTTTAGAGCGCAATGAAATTTTAATAATGCCTTCTTGTTTGTGCTCAATAAAAATGGCAGCAAACTTTACACCTTTAATAGATAAACCATAATTTACAATACCTTCAGTATCACCTTTTGTAAAATGATGCTTGTTAAGTTCTCTTTGTGACAAGCTAATATATGCTGTATTTAAATTTGGTACAACTCTTAAGTTATTCAGCGCAAGACCTAATAATTGTAATTTGCTATAAGAATTATTGTCATAAACATTACCATGAATATCAGCATTTACTGCTCCTTTGTCAATTAAATCTGCAATAACTCGATGCGTTGTTGACGTTGTTGAAGAGAATCTAAACGAACCTGTATCAGTCATTATACCAACGTATAAGCAGGTGGCAATTTTTGCATCAATGGCAATTGTTTCGTTTAGCATTTCTAGGAAATGATATACCATTTCACAAGTTGAACACATGTTCACATCTGAATAAATGTATTTAGCGTAGTTATCTGGTTGCTGATGATGATCTATTAATATTTTGGTAGCAGTCGCATTTGTCAAAGGTAATTCCATTGCTCCAGTTCTATGCAAAGCATTAAAATCTAAAGTAAAAATTAATTCAGCGTTCGATATTAAGGTATTAGCTTCTTCAGTATGAGTTTCATGGTTTATAATTGTTGTCTCGCCGGGAATCCATTTTAAAAATTCGGGATAATCATTTGGTGCAATAACGATTGCTTTGTGTCCTTTAGCTGTTAAATAATGATATAAGGCTAAGGTTGAACCTATAGCATCACCATCCGGATTTTTATGTGGTACGATAACTATCTGCTTAGGTGTTGCAAGTAGCTGTTTTATATCTGAAATATCACTTTTTGTCATATGGCGCGAAGATACAATTTAATACAAATTCAATTAAAGGAATATCGCACTTTTGTATAAAATTAACCATTAATATTTATTTTGCTAAAATCCATCTAGTAATAATCATTCGGGCTAATAGTTGCAAATTTGCTTAAAAGCACTATTTTTGCACGAAATTTAAACAAATACAATGGCAACAAATAGAACGTTTACAATGCTAAAGCCTGATTCAATTGAAAAAGGGAATATTGGCGCAATATTAGAAAAAATTACAGCTTCAGGATTTAGAATCGTAGCTATGAAATTAACTCAAATGACAAGCGCTGATGCACAAGCTTTTTATGCTGTACATAACGAACGTCCATTTTTTGGTGAGTTAGTAGAATATATGACAAGAGGACCAATTGTTGCTGCTATTTTAGAGAAAGAGAATGCAGTTGAAGATTTTAGAACTTTAATTGGAGCTACAAATCCTGCTGATGCTGCTGAAGGAACAATAAGAAAACTATATGCTGCTTCTATTGGTGAAAACGCTGTTCATGGAAGTGATAGTGATGAAAATGCTGCGATTGAAAGTGCATTTCATTTTTCTGGAAGAGAGATGTTTTAAAGATTATCTCATACTAATTTAAAAAAGCCTGAATTATTAAATTCAGGCTTTTTTTATATCTAAATGATTCGTCTATATTAGTGAAACTTTAAATTTACAACTAAATGAAAAAATATTACTGTTTAATTTTATGCGTTTTATTGTCTAATTCTCTATTGTTTGGACAAGAAATACAAGAATCTATTTCGCAATTTCAGAATAAAACTCAAGCAAAAATCACGGTTAATGAAAACAATGGTATAACTGATTTTATTAAGTTTCCATTAAACAAAGCATTAAAAGTTGAAGGAAATACACTATTTGATAAGGCTATTAATTTTTTAGAAGCTAATAAGAGAATTTATAATCTAAATACAACAACAAGTAAGTTTTCGCTAGTAAAAGAAGAAACAGATAATTATGGATTAAATCACATTCTATTAGAACAAGAATTTAATGGAGTTGCTGTTTATGATGGAAAAATACGTTTTCATTTTAACGTTCAGAATGATTTAACTTCAGTTAATGGAAATGTTATCCCAAGCATCAAAATTAACACAGAACCAAGCCTTAGTCAAATTGACGCAAACTCAATTGCAATTCAAGCAATAGAAAAACAGGAATTAAATAATTCAGGGACTCAATTATTTGTAAATAAAAGTAAACTTTTTATATTCCCAAAAGGATTGGCTGAAGGGGTAGAAGTATCTAATTACTTAGTTTATGAAGTAGAAGTTAGAAATAATAATGACGTAAGAGAATTTGTATTTGTAAATGCACATGATGGATCTATAGTTGATCAATTTACAGGAATGTCACACGCTCTTGATAGAATTATTTACGAAAATAATACAAGTAATACTGTTTGGGAAGAAGGTGATAATTTTCCAGAATTACTAACCATATGGCAACAAAATGAGGTAGTTGCTTCAGGTCATGTTTATAATTTTTTTAATAATGCTTTTGGTTACGTGTCTTATGATGGAGCCGATGCCCAAATGAAAACTATAAATAACAACCCAAATATTTCTTGTCCAAATGCTAGCTGGAATGGTGTAACTGCAAATTATTGCAATGGAACTGCATCTGATGACGTCATTGCTCATGAATGGGGACATGCATATACAGAATATACCAGTGGCTTAATATACCAATGGCAATCTGGTGCAATAAATGAATCATTTTCAGATATCTGGGGAGAAACGGTAGATTTATTAAATAATTATGAAGATGCAGATGATGATGATTCATTAAGAACTGCCTGCAGTAGCTCTGATCGCTGGATGCAGGGAGAAGATGCATCAGCTTTTGGAGGCGCGATTCGTGATATGTGGAATCCTAATTGTAAAGGTCATCCAGGAAAAGTGACTGATGTACAATATTGGTGTTCAACTGGAGATTCTGGAGGTGTTCATATAAATTCAGGGGTGCCAAATCATGCATATGCTCTGCTAGTAGATGGTGGATCTTTCAATGGGCAAACAATAAATGGTCTTGGCTTTACAAAAGCTGCCCATATTTTTTGGAGAGCTCAAAGCCAGTATTTAACAGCGACTAGTAATTTTGTCGATTTAGCAGATGCATTAGAAGCAGCAGCAGCTGATCTAGTAGGTATAAATTTGGAAGGATTATCAACAAGTGCATCAGTAGGTCTTTCAGGTGAAATTATTTCTGTAGCAGACTTAGCTGATGTTAATGCTGCAATATTAGCTGTAGAGCTTAGAATTAATCCTGATGCATGTGGTTTCAGACCAATGCTATCTTCAATAGCTGATTTATGTGGAGCATCAACAAGTAATCCAGTATTTTTTGAAGATTGGGAATCAGGAAGTGATGGTTGGACAATTGAACAGTTACCTACAAATCCTGGAACTTGGGAATCGCGAGATTGGGTAGTTTCTAGTGTTTTACCTGAAAGTAGAGCAGGAAATGGCATATTTGGAGCAGATCCTATTAATGGTGATTGTCAAATTGATTTTGAGAATGGCATTTTGCGTTTAGAAAGTCCAATAATTACCATACCAAATTTTACAGATGGAAACTTTGAAATGGCATTTAATCACTATTTAGCAACAGAGTTTCAATGGGATGGAGGCAATATAAAAGCCAAGGTAGATGGAGGTTTTTGGAATCTAATTCCATCAGAGGCCTTTATAGAAAATCCTTATAATACAATTTTAAATAGTGCTGGTAGCGGAAATGATAATCCATTGGAATCACAAGTAGCTTTTTCAGGGACAGATGGAGGATCTACAACCAGTAGTTGGGGAACAAGTGTTATAGATTTATCAGTTATTGGAGTTGGAGCAAATTCAACTGTTCAATTTAGATTTGAAATGGGTACTGATGGATGTAATGGGAATGATGGTTGGTATATTGATGAAATAATGGTTTACAATTGCTTGAACTCACTTTCTTTATCTAACTTTCAACTTGATAATATATTAAAGGTATATCCAAACCCATCTGATGGGATTTTTAATATTGAAAAAATTAATAATACAGAATTAGTTAAAGCTGAGATTTTTGATATAAATGGTCGCTCTATTAAATCACTTGATTTGTCAAAAGCTAATTCAACTATAAAAGTTGATTTATCAGATGCTGCTTCTGGTATTTATTTTATGACTGTGTTATCTAATAAAGGTAAAGGAGTAATTAAACTTATTAGATAATGAACAAGGAATTTAAATTAAGTGCATAAAAAAAGCCTCTCAAAATATTGAGAGGCTTTTTACTAAACGTTGTTAACAATATATTACTATACTACTTTTACATTTACTGCGTTCATTCCTTTTTTACCTTCTGTTAAATCGAATTCTACTTCATCTCCTTCTCTTACCTCATCGATTAATCCAGTGTAGTGTACAAAGTGTTCGTTGTTGTTTCCTTCTTCAATAATGAAGCCGAAACCTTTTTGTTCGTTGAAGAACTTTACTGATCCTTTACTCATTGTTTAAATATTATTATTAATAAAGTGCAAAA
>Ga0075467_10002933_pt1 | contig 13271 bp, 7 predicted proteins | sample DEB08_DNA_9_FD_75067 | JGI IMG/M metagenome (GOLD analysis project Ga0075467, IMG submission 75067) | Aqueous microbial communities from the Delaware River and Bay under freshwater to marine salinity gradient to study organic matter... | ecosystem: Environmental > Aquatic > Marine > Coastal ...
AGGATAAATACTAATATTATTGTCTAGAAAGTCAAAATCATTAATTGATAAGGCTTCAGAACAGTTATAAATAACAATCTCATCTACAAACCAGCCTATTGGTCCATTACATTCATCAGTACCAAATTCCCATCTTAATTTAAGATCAGAATTAGCGGTAACACCAATAGCAGATAAATCAATAGTACTTTGGCCCCATTCGCTTTCACTAATTCCCGGCCCTTCATCCATTCCAGAAAAGGCTTCTTCACCCTTCATTGGGTTTGTATTATTATCAGTATTATCGAGTGTCATGTTATAAGCATTTTCTGTAAATGCTGATCCAGATATAATAGCCCAAGTTGTACCGTTATCTATACTGTATTTTATGTTTCCACCATCAAAATCTGCTTCAGTAGTAGCACTATGATTAAACGCTAAACTAAATGCTCCATTTATGTAGTTTGGCATTGTTATCGTTGGGCTTTCTAAACGTATTATGCCGTTTTCAAAATCTGTACCGCCACAATTATCACCAACGAGGAGGTCTGTTGCATATATAGCTTGTCCTGCTCTACCGTTTGGTAAATCACCAGTTATAGTCCAATCTCTAGGGAACCAAGTAGCAGGATCTACAGGAAGTTGCGATACTGTCCAAGCACCAAGTCCACTTTCCCAATCTTCTAAGAAAATAGGGTTAGACGCAGCAGCTCCACACAAATCAGTTGAAGGCCCGAGTAAAGTTTCATAAATACATAGGTTATCTGAGCGTAATTCAACAGCTAATAAGGTCTTTGCCACTTCCGTATAATCAGCAGCAGTTATTATTTCACCAGATGGACCTGCCGGGGTTTCAGTCATAGATAGACCTTCTAAATTAATACCTATTAAATCCGTACAAGAGGCCTCAATAGCATCGGCAAAATCAGCAAAACCACTTGTGCTCGTTAAATATTCGCTTTGGGCTCTAAAGAATATATGTGCTGCTTTGGTAAAACCTAAACCCGCTATAGTTTGCCCATTAAACGTTCCTCCATCTACAAGTAGTGCATACGCGTGGTTTGGTATTCCTGAATTAATATGAACACCACCGTTATCTCCAGAATCACACCAAAAGTTACTGGCAGTAACCTTATCTGGATCATTTTTTTTTGTAGGATCCCACATGTCTCGTATACCAGTAGTTCCAAAAGCAGATGCATCTTCACCTTGTATCCAACGAACCGAACTACTTGAACTTGAACGTAAAGCAAGATTTTCGTCTTCATCTTCATAATTATTGAGTAGATCTACCGTTTCACCCCATACATCTGAAAAGGATTCATTTAAAGCACCAGATTCATAAGCATATATTAAATTACTAGTATATTGTGTATAGGCATGCCCCCACTCATGGGCTACAACATCATCAGACGCAGTACCATCGCAATAATTGGCAGAAACGCCATTCCACGTAGCATTAGGACAATTAATATTTGGGTTGTTATTTATAGTTATCATTTCAGCGCCTGCATTATCATATGAATCAACGCCGAAGGCATTAAAAAATAAATAATATATATGACCCGCTGCTGCTACTTCATTTTTCCCCCATTCACTTAGAAAAAAAGTACTTCCACCTTCAGAATATCTTTTGTTATCCAGGTCTACTTCGTATAAACTTCTGTTTAAAGCATGTGCTATTCCAGTAAATTGTTCAACCAATTTACCTGTATGTGCATCAATAAATACATATTCTCTAACATCTATGTCATTGCGGACTTCAATTCTGTAGGCTAAATGATTTGAAGTAACATTCCCTTGAACTAAACCTTTTGGAAACACATATAGCTCATTTGTTATCACTTTTAAAGGTTCACTAGAATAACTTAAATTTTGATTTCTAACAAGATTTAAGGCAATGGTGTTACTTTCAGTTTTTGATAACCAAGGAACAGGATTAACATCGATATTAGGAATAATATTACCATTGATAGATGTCAAGTTTTCACCTCTATCAAAATGGAAACGTAACTCAGAATCGTACACTGGTACACCTTGATAGTATTGCTTAAGAGTATAACGTTTTAAACCGTAGTTGTCTGTTTTGGTAATGCCATCTTTTAAAGATTCGTTAACATTAGCTATGGCATACATGGCTTTGTTTTGATTTAAAAAGGTGTTCGCTTTTTCTTTCAAACTTGTCCCTGCTAAGGCATAAGCTTTATTCATTGGGAATTTAATAAAATTAGGTGTTCTTAAATTTTTATTAAATGAGATTTTCGCTTGTGATTTTTTTGCAAAAGCATTAATTGCTTTTTGTGTGTTTTCTTGAGATGTTGCACATAGTGATACAAATAGCAACCCAATTAAGAGTAATGTAGTTTTTTTCATTTTTAGAATATACAAAAAATGAACACCAATTCGATACATATGTAAACTAGTATTTTTTAAAAAAAAAGAGCCACCAAAAAATTGGTGGCTCTTTAATACGATATTTAGTTTTTATTCCAAGAATATATCTGCTACATAGTAAGGTGTATCCATACCTCCAACACTTTGCCAATATGCTCCTACATCAAAACCTTCTTGATCAAGTACATATTCTAAATGAATTACAGGGGTGTCACCACTATCATCATAAGTTCCTGTACCAGAAACATCATAAGGGTATAAAGCACCACTATATGAAGTTGTAAAGATGTATTGAGATGGAATAGTTATGACACCTGAGCTGTCTATGGTGTAATAAACATTACCTTCTTCTTCTATTACTTCTCCCCATACTTGTAACATCCATTCAGCATTTAAGCCTAATAAAAATGTCCCATCACAATCAACAGAAGAAACTATTTTACTATCCCAGCCATCTGGAGCATAAAAATCATATGTGTCTATACCTCCCCAAGAATTGGTTACAAAATTACGTTCACCTACTTCTTCAAACGCGTACGATGTTCCTGTTTTTGTTATTTTTGCTAGAGTAACGTAATTAGCTGCACATACAGATGCACTATTTAAAGCTGCAGGAAAAAAATGAGTTTGACCATTTATAACACCTGACTGATCAAAAGTAAGTGTTAGATCAAAATCAACAGGAAAATCATAAGCTGCGAAGAAATCAGATACTATATAATATTCCCCATCAGGAGCAGCACCATCTAAAACGTATGATTCTGCAGATCCGCCATCGGCACCATCTAAAATATTGGTACCATCTGTTAATAATAAACGTAAATCTCCAGCATCATATACCTCTATTTCATTTCCAAAATTATCAGTTATTGTTTCAGCTAATGCCCAATCTAATCCAACTGCCAAATCACCATCAGTATAATTTAGTATGTTGAAAGTAACAGTCTCTGAATTTGTACCTGAAACATTAGATTCGAAACCTGTACCTATCTTTATAGAGGCAGATTCTGTTTCTTCAATCAAATCATCCGAATGTATAGTAATCACATCTGAAGCTGAAGTTGCTCCTGCTGGAATTGTTACAGAATGAGGAAATGAAAAATCATCACCTTCAGTTGCAGTACTACTAGGTAGTAATTCAAGATATACAACAACAGATGTAATTTGTGGTTGGCTCAGTGATACAGTAAACGCATAATCTGCTTCTGTTTCTACAAGAGATTCGCTACTAGCAAAATCTAATGATACCGATAAAGCCGGACTTGAAGGATTAAGGGTACTAACCCCAGTGAAATCTTCACTATCTTCACAAGCGAAAGCTAAGACAAAAGCACTTAGAACTAACGCTATTTTATATATTTTAATTTTCATATTTTTATATTTAATTTAAAGTTTTGGAGTGTAAGTTGCGTAAACTTCTCTACAATCTGATGCACAGATAGTATAGTCTATAGTTATAACACCTGTAGATCCATTAACAGATCCTTCACCGGCAACAATGTTTGAATAATATTCCAATAGATTTTGGTCAGGAACTGTAATTGCACCACATGTATCAGTGAATGTAAATCCAGGCTCTCCTACACCTAGACCTCCGCCAAGTGCATTAATCCATGGTCCTACTTCAGCAGTTCTGTATTCTCCAGGATTCGTTTCAGTAAATGTTTCGTCATAATAATACCAAACATCTGTACCAGAGCTAGCTCGAACATAATTTACTGCAACTTCATAGGTATATGCTAAATCAGAAGAACAATTTACAGTAATATTCAATGACCCATTTCCGGCAGCATAAAGTGCAGTGCCATCATCCTTAATCATTTTAGTTCTAAAGTTTACAACATCCCCTATTCTTAAATCAGACTCAGATACACCTAATCCATCAAGATACTCGTCTAAAGTTGAATATTCTAGTGTTAGTGGTAATGTAGCGCTGGAAGCGACAGTTATTTCAGTGCCTCCATTTAAGGATTTCACAATTTCATAACTTGCTACACCTGCACCACCGTTATCAAAAATAACTTCCATGTTCAATTCAAATTCGGCAAACGAAACTGTCGCAGTATCAAATTCTAAAGAAGAAGGCACTCCAAGTAGTTTCCCGGTAGTAGCTCCACTTAGTTTAACCATGGTGGCACTTTGTGCACCACCGGTTAGTAGATCTTCGCTATCATCGATTAGCGTAGTGTTATCACATGAAACCACGAATGCGGTTGCAAATAATAAGAGGAATAATTTTTTTAAGTTTTTCATGTTTTCTTTTTTTTTTAGTTCTGCCAAAATAATTTAGATGTCAATAAATCGCCACCAATACTAGAGGCCGCCGCATCAAAATTATCTTTATTTAAATTTTGAGTTGCAGTCGAGAAAAATAGTCTTGAAGGTATTTCACTTAAAGGACTTTCTGCTGCAGGTGTAAGCGCAGGTAACTTTGTTCTTCTCCATTCAGTCCAAGCTTCGAATCCTTGACTAAAAAGTGAAATCCATTGTTGGGTCGCTATTTTTTCGCGACCATCCGATTGCGATTCAAAGTTTAAGTTCACTTGTGCTAAGTAAGCAGCACCGTCAAGTTCATTCCAATTAAAGTTTTCCGCGATACCAGCATAATAGTAGGATTTTGCTACTGGAATTCCCCCAGAAATAAAGCCTTCATTAGCAGCTTCTGCCATTAAAAAGTTTAATTGCGAATATGACATAATTACTGCAGGTAAGTCTGGTTGTAAGTAAAAGTCTCCCAAACCAGAAATATTAGAATAAGTATAACCTAATTCCTCATTAGGGATTGGTGTTTGATTTCCAAAACCTGAAGGTTTACCAACAATATCACCGTCTGCATTTGGAGCTGCGTAATGAGCTAATCGTGGATCACCAAGACCTTCTAATATTTCAACTAGAGCTGAGTTTATTTTGTATTCAAGTCTATTACCATCAACAACTGTTTCCCAAATAGGATTTGCATCAGGTGCTACAGAAAGATACACCAATTCTGCACTATCCGCATTGCTAGCAAACATGTTACCACCGTTTACTAATGCTTGAAGTTCAGAAGAAACATCTCTTGTACTAGAAATTCTCATTAATGCTCTAAACTTTAAAGAATTAGCTAATTTCAACCATTTTGAAACATCACCGCCATAATACAAATCAGATGATGCTGTAATAGTTCCACTACCATTTGACAACAAAGATGCTGCTTGTGTTAGTAAACCAAGAATACCTTCAAATACAACAGCTTCAGAATCGTGAACAGGTTTTAAAATACCACCTGTAACAGCTTCAGTAAACGGGATAGGTCCATAAAGTTCAGTCAAAGTTTGATAACCTATAGCTTGCATAACTAATGCAGCGCCTTGTAGGTTTGTATTTCCATCAACTTCAGCTAAGTCATATATTGATGAAGCTTCAGAAATTGTTAATGAATAGATATTACTCCATATGGCATCAATAACTCCCAAACGAGGCACATATCTCATTTCATCATTGTATTGAACTTTAGACCATAATTGAGCCCAACCAGCTCCCATGTCTCCTCCTCTTTGCATACCATAAGTAGCATTGCTGTATTGTCTTTGTGCATAACCCAATAATAAATCTGCTGGAACAGCAACAGGATTATTTGGATCTTTATTTAGTTCTTCAAAGTCTCCATCACAACTCGTTGCGAACGGAATACTGATAAGAGCTAATAATATTATTTTAAATTTTTTCATGATTTTTTTTTTAGAATTTTAAGTTTATGTTGAAACCAACAGTTCTTGCAGAAGGGTATTGACCAAATTCTTGACCTTGATTTCCGTTTGCACTACTAAAACCTGTTTCCGGATCAATATGCGGTGCCTTCTTATAAAGAATTGCTAAGTTTCTACCTACTATTGAAAACTTAACAGCTTCGAAAGGTAATCTTTTAAGCATTTCAGACGGTACACTATAACCTAATGTTAATTGTCTCAGTTTAACATAACTTGCATCAAATACAGAACTTGATTCGATACTGTTACTATAAGTTGCCTGGTTGAAAGATTGTGCTTTAACAACAACGTCGTTTGTTACAAATCCACCATTACCATCTGCTCTTACACCGTTACCAACTAATCCACCTTCTCTACCAACTAATGTTTCTGATAAAGTTCCAGCATATCTACCCCAAGCGTAAGTCATACTGTGTACATCTCCGCCAATTTTAGCATCAACAAGTGCAGAGAAACTTAAGTTTTTATATATTAGTGTAAAGTTTGCACCACCCGTAAAGTCTGGAGCAATATCTCCTAGTATTTGTTGTGATCCATCAATTTGAGGAAGACCGTTTTCATAAATGACTTGTCCATCAGGAGCTCTTTCAAAGTCACGACCTACAATTACACCATAAGGTTGTCCTGGTCGTGCTTGAAGTGTAACACCCCATTGACCACCAAGCGTATAACTATCTAACTCACCTAATGAAACAACTTCGTTCTCATTTTGAGCAAAGTTTAAGTCAATATCAAAACTGAAATCATCGCTTCGTACGATTGTAGCACCTAATTGGATTTCAATACCTTTATTACTCATATCGGCAATATTATTCCAAGAGTTAGTAGAACCAGTTGCAGGATCTACTCCAATAGGTACTAATAAATCCTCACTTTGTTGATCGTAGTAAGTTGCACTTAAACGTAATCTATTAGAAAAGAACTTAGCATCTAAACCAAATTCTATACCTGTAACAGTTTCAGCTTTTAAGTTTGGATTAAATTCTGTATTTGGTACAAACGCTTGGTTTCCAAAACCTGTATTCGCTAATCCGAAAGTCTTAGAAATATTGTAAGGACTTAATGCTCCTGTACTACCTACTTGTGACCAACCACCTCTAATTTTTAAGAAGTCAATTTTAGCTCCTTTCATGTCGAACATCTCAGATAATAAAATAGAAGTAGCAACTGAAGGGTAGAAGAAAGAATTGTTGTCAACTGGTAAAATACTAGCCCAATCTTGTCTTGCAGTAAAGTCAATAAATATCATATTTTTATATGAAAATTGACCAAATCCGAATACACTATTAATTTGTTGGTTTCTTTCAAAGCTACCTAAAGTTGGAGTCGCACCGGTTTGTAAGTTGCTAAGAGTGTAAAGGTTAGGTAATTCTAAACCTGGAAGAAAACCAGAAGTAGAATTATATCTTCTATTCATGTGCTGGAATCCAACACTTGCAGAGAATCCAAAGTCTTCAGATATAGGTTTATTCACAGATAATAAAGATGTCGCATTAATCTCTTCAAAACGTCTTTGAATTTCAAAATAACTACCATTTGGAGCATTGTTACTACCAATAGCTTGTCTTTGAGTTTCTAGTTGACTAAACGTATCAATACCTAATTTTTGACTAAATGATAGCCAATCTGTTAGTTGATAATTTAAATCTATATTTCCGATTAAACGATCTTTCGCTAAAGTATTTCTATTCGTATCCAATACCCAATAAGGATTGTTTTGGAAGTTATGATTCCAGTTTAAAGGTGTTCCTGCAGCTGCAGTTCCTTCTGGCGCTAAAGGTAAATTCTCCCAATTTCTTAATTCTTGGAAATCAACCTGTCTTGCAGACCAAATAAATTGCTGAAAAGGATTTTCGTTATTGTAACCAGAGATAGGTAAGTTATCACTATCCGTATTAAAGTAGTTTAAAGACATAGAAGCAGTCATACGCTCACCAATTTCTAAAGAACCACTAAGACCAACAGTCACCTTTTTTAACTCTGTATTAGGAACCATACCTTGTTCATCCGTGTTACCAATAGATAACCTAAAGTTATTATTTGTAAATGATACATTATTTGAAATGTTAACTCCAGTATCTAAGAAGTTTTTAACATTATCAGGATGAGAAATCCATGGTAATGGTCTTCCTCCGTTTAATTGTGAATTCCATTGGATAAACTCAAGACCAACATCTAAAGGAGCCCCCCAACTTTCATCAACACCATCACCAACACCAGCACCGGCACCATTAACATATTCGAAGTACTTAGTGTCACCACCTTGTCCGTAAGAATTTTGATAATCTGCTAAAAGTAAAGGATTAGAGAATGTTACGTTTGTGTTCATTGAAACACTGAACTTTTTTGAGCCATCTCCTTTTTTCGTTGTGATAACAATAACACCGTTACCTGCACGTAAACCATATAATGCAGCAGCATTAGGTCCTTTAAGAACCGTTACAGATTCAATATCGTCAGGATTAATGTCGGCAGCACCGTTTGGTAAATCAACACCACCACCAGAACCAGCGTTACCAAAACTTCTATTATCAACAGGAACTCCATCAACCACATAAAGCGGTTCGTTATTACCTGTAATTGAAGAGTTACCCCTTAATACAATTCTAGATGAAGCACCAACACTACCCGAAGTACCAGTAACTTGTACACCGGCAATCTTTCCACTTAATGCATTTGAAATATTACTTTCTCTTGCTTCAGTCAAGCCTTCACCTTTTATTCCTTGTACAGAATAACCTAAGGCTTTTTCCTCTCGTTTAATACCTAAGGCAGTTACTACTACCTCCTCTAAGGCTTCAGCATCCTCTTGTAAAGTTACATTAATTGAGTTTGAGGCACCTACAGCAACTTCTTTAGTAGTATAACCAACAAAACTGTATACAAGGGTGTTACCTTGTTCCACGTCAATTGAATATTTACCATCAAAATCTGAAGATGTACCTGAAGAAGTACCCTTAACTAAGACAGTTGCCCCAGGAAGTGGTAAACCAGAACCATCTGATACCGTACCTGAAACTGTCTTTTCTTGTGCAAACGTTAGTTGCACAACAAACGCTAGTAATAGCGTTAGAATTCCACTAAACTTTGTTTTCATTTTATAATTATTTGAATTAGTCAATGTCAAAAATCATAATAAAAAGTTAATAAAACAATAAATAAGGGTTAAAATTTAATAAAAAGGCCAAATTTTTAAGTAAATGACAAGATATAGCTAGAAATTAGCTGTTAAACTGAGGTGTATTTTAGAATTGGATAGTTTAAATTGGGTATTCTCAGTTTTTCCATTCGCATAATTAAACCGCAATAGTCCTGCTTTTGTAAGAATTCCGAACCCAAAGCCGTATCCGAAGAGTTTTTCCTTAGATTTTGTTATTTTGTTTTCAAAATATCCAGCATCAATAATAGTATGTATAAAGTTTGAAGTGTTTAGCTGATATCTATACTCTGTATTTATAACACCATAAAGGGAAGCAAAGAGACTATTTTCTTCAAATCCTCTTATGGAATTTATTCCACCAAACCTTAATAGCTCATTTTCGAAATAGGTATCCGTTATTAAATTAGAACCGTTGACTCTTATAAAGAAACTATTTTTCTTGTTTAACATTAATATTTTCAAGGCATCTATGGAGTATTGTGTTTGATTTTCCGAATTTGAGGATGTTATTTTTTGTCCGAAGCCGGCTTCTAAATACAATTTTGATTTTATTGGAAAAAGAATATTGTTGGATTGCGATTTTAAATATTGATAGGCTATAGTGTAGTGTTGAGTTTTGTAATCTGAAATAATGGTGTTTATATTCTCGTTAAGAAGATTGTTTGACTCTGTTGAAACAATGCCAACATACATTTTATTTTTAGAATTTATCTGATAATGTAATCGAGCAGATTGATTAACTGTTGTGAATGAGGAGTCTCTTTTAAAAATCCTTAATAGTAAGTCTGCTCCAATAGGTGTGTTAAATAGATAAGGTAGTGAGACATCTGTTTCAAAAGTTTTTTGATCGTTTTCATCACTCTTATATAATAACCTAAAGGATTCACCAAAATTTAAATTATTAATAAGTTTTAAATTTAAGTAACCATCAAATTCCAGCTTGTTGGTGTCCTCATTATTTCCAAACCCTAAAAAACCATCAAAAGTATTGCTCTTAGATTTGTTAAGATATAAATATAGGGTTGTAGAATCTTTCGAAAATAATACCTCGGGGGATTTAATCTCATTAGCGAAATTCAAATTATTTAATTGGCTGGTTTTTTCTTTAATGCTTTTTAAGTCAAAAACCTGCTTAGGTTTTATTTTCAGAAAGTGTTTGAGATAGGAGCGTGGAAATTTTTCATAACCTTTAAGAACGATGTCATTAATGATTCTTTTCTTTTCAAGGGAGTTAATTGTTAAACTCGCTTTTAAACTTAAAGTGTCTTTAATTGTAATATCAGATAATTGTAGTTTAGAAAATGGAAATCCATTTTTAGAAATTTCAGAATTAATAAAATCAAGTGCACTCTCAACTTCAGAAAATTTCAGAATAAAATAATCTTCAAACACTTCTTTTGATACCAAGTTTAAAATAGACGTATCAATATTGTTTTTATTGTAGTCTATATGGATGGTGTTAAATTTGTTTTTTAAATGAATTTGAGAATAGAAGGTTGTGTCGTTTGTTTTCTTCAAACTCTTTATTTCATTTTCAATATAACCTATTTTGAAAAGTGCTGCTCTAATAAGGTCTACTTCAGATTGGATGGACTTAAAATCGTTATGGAGTTTTAAATACCCCAAAGAACCTATAATACCGGATTCAACTTCATTTTTGCCTTCAATTTTTAAGGATAAATCTTGACAAAACCCTTCCTTCAAAAACAGCACACAAATAATAAGGATGAAATAAGACGTTTTTATCACGTTTTTAATGGCTAATTTTTATGTAAATCTAACGGAAAATCTAGGCTAATAATATAGCGAAGGTTCTTTTTTTTAAAAACTCTTAAAAATTAACCAATTAGGGTTTGAATTATTCATTTTAATTTCTACCTTTGCAGCCCTCTTAAAAAGAGGATAATAAAATTTATATATATTATATATGCCAACAATTTCGCAATTAGTAAGAAAAGGAAGAGCCAAAATAACCAAGAAGAGTAAATCGGCTGCTTTAGATTCTTGTCCGCAAAGACGTGGTGTGTGTACTCGTGTTTACACAACGACTCCTAAAAAACCTAACTCAGCAATGCGTAAGGTAGCAAGAGTTCGTTTAACAAACGGAAACGAGGTTAACGCATACATCGGTGGTGAAGGACATAATCTGCAAGAGCACTCGATAGTATTGGTTAGAGGTGGAAGGGTAAAAGATTTACCAGGAGTTAGATATCACATTGTACGTGGTGTTTAGACACAGCAGGTGTTTCAGGTAGAACGCAACGTAGATCTAAGTATGGTGCTAAACGCCCTAAGAAGTAATTAAAACTTTAAGAAGAAGACATGAGAAAAAGAGCAGCAAAAAAGAGACCGCTTTTGCCGGATCCACGTTTTAACGACCAGTTAGTAACTCGTTTCGTTAACATGATGATGTGGGATGGAAAAAAGTCTGTCGCTTTTAAAGTATTCTATGATGCAATTGACATTGTAGATTCAAAAAAGACTGACGAAGAAAAAACAGCATTAGAAATCTGGAAAGATGGTTTATCAAATGTGATGCCTCACGTAGAAGTACGTAGTCGTCGTGTTGGTGGAGCAACATTCCAAATTCCAATGCAAATTCGTCCAGACCGTAAAGTTTCTACGGCAATGAAATGGCTAATTAGCTATTCTCGTAAAAGAAATGAAAAATCTATGGCATTGCGTTTAGCTTCAGAAATTTTAGCAGCAGCTAAAGAAGAAGGAGCGGCTGTTAAGAAAAGAGTGGATACTCATAAAATGGCAGAAGCAAATAAAGCATTTTCTCACTTTAGATTTTAATAGGAAATGGCAAGAGATTTAAAATTAACTAGAAATATAGGTATTGCTGCACATATTGATGCAGGAAAAACTACTACTACAGAGCGTATTCTTTATTACACAGGAGTTTCTCATAAAATCGGAGAAGTACATGATGGTGCTGCGACAATGGATTGGATGGAGCAAGAGCAGGAAAGAGGTATTACAATTACTTCGGCTGCAACAACTTGTGAGTGGGATTTTCCAACTGATAATGGAGAAGCTACACCTGATACAAAAGGATATCACTTTAATATAATAGACACACCAGGTCACGTTGATTTTACGGTTGAAGTAAACCGTTCTTTACGTGTTCTTGATGGTTTAGTGTTCTTGTTTAGTGCAGTTGATGGTGTTGAGCCACAATCAGAAACTAACTGGAGATTAGCGGATAACTATAAGGTACCAAGAATTGGTTTCGTAAATAAAATGGACCGTCAAGGGTCTGATTTTATGATGGTTTGTAAGCAAGTTAAAGAAATGTTAGGTTCTAATGCAGTGCCTATCGTTTTGAACATTGGTGATGAAGAAAACTTCAAAGGTATTGTTGATTTAGTTAAGAATAGAGCTATTATATGGCACGAAGAAGGTATGGGTGCAACATTTGATGTTGTTGATATTCCTGAAGAGCTTAAAGAAGAGTCAAGAATACTACGTGGTAAACTTATTGAAGAAGTAGCTAGCTACGACGAGAACTTATTAGAGAAGTTCATGGAAGATGAAGATTCTATCACAGAAGAAGAAGTGCATAATGCACTTAGAGCTGCTGTTATGGATATGGCGATTATTCCAATGATTTGTGGTTCTGCATTTAAAAATAAAGGGGTACAATTCTTATTAGATGCCGTATGTCGTTATTTGCCTTCTCCTATGGATAAAGAAGGTATTGTAGGTGTTAATCCAGATACAGATAAAGAAGAATTACGTAAGCCAGATGTAAAGGAGCCTTTTGCTGCTTTAGCATTTAAAATTGCTACAGATCCTTTTGTAGGTCGTTTAGCATTTTTTAGAGCATATTCAGGCCGTTTAGATGCAGGATCATATGTGTTAAACAATCGTTCAGGTAAAAAAGAGCGTATTTCACGTATTTATCAAATGCACGCTAACAAGCAAAATGCAATTGATTATATAGAAGCTGGAGATATTGGAGCTGCTGTTGGATTTAAATCCAT
>Ga0075467_10002936_pt1 | contig 13267 bp, 10 predicted proteins | sample DEB08_DNA_9_FD_75067 | JGI IMG/M metagenome (GOLD analysis project Ga0075467, IMG submission 75067) | Aqueous microbial communities from the Delaware River and Bay under freshwater to marine salinity gradient to study organic matter... | ecosystem: Environmental > Aquatic > Marine > Coastal ...
CCTGATTTTTATCAGTGCTAAAAAACTCATCTTAGACCGTGCAACACCGTTAATCTACGCTGTTAAATACGTACCTATTTATATGGGGATGGCTGGCTTTATTATGTCCTTAGTGACAATTAAGAAAGGTCTCAAACATGTGGGCTTAGGTCTGCCTGCCGACCAGGGCTACATTTTAGCTGTCGCTATTGGTGTCTTAGTCGGTTTGCTTGGTATGGTTTTGATTCGTCGACTGCACGTTGAAAAAGCAGCCACAACTGAAGAGCAAACGGTGAGCGTGGAAAAAATCTTCGCCATTTTAATGGTACTCACAGCCTGTTGTATGGCATTTGCCCACGGTTCAAATGATGTTGCAAATGCGATAGGGCCATTGGCTGCTGTGGTTAGCGTTGTAAGTAACGAAGGCGTTATTTTGAGTAATGCAGCATTAGCTTGGTGGATATTACCCCTTGGCGGTTTGGGCATCGTTGCTGGTTTGGCACTATTTGGCCACCGTGTGATGAAAACAATTGGTCAAGGTATTACGCACTTAACTCCGAGTAAGGGGTTTGCTGCAGAGTTGGCCGCAGCCACAACGGTGCTGATTGCCTCGGGCACTGGACTTCCTATTTCTACGACACAAACGCTCGTTGGTGCTGTATTGGGCGTTGGTATCGTGCAAGGTGTTGCTGCATTGAATGGTAGAGTTATCCGTAGCATTGTTGTTTCTTGGGTAGTCACTCTCCCGGCAGGTGCTTTATTGTCAATCATCTTCTTCTTTATCCTAACATTCGCGTTCGGTGTATAGTTTTCAATTGGTATAAAGTCCCCAAATGAAACTACCTAATTTAAAACACCTTCATTACCTTACAGTGCTGCATAAAGAGCAGCACTTTCTTCGCGCAGCAGAAAAATGCAATGTTAGTCAGTCAACACTTAGCGCTGCGGTGCAAAACCTTGAAGACAGCATTGGTCAGCAGTTACTCGAGCGAGAGCACAAAAACTTTGTATTTACTGATTTTGGTGAAGCACTGGTTGAAAAAAGCAAACTGCTGCTCAGCCAAACACATGAATGGATTGAGTTTGCAGAGTCGGCTGGGGATTGGAAGTCAGGCACATTGAGGATTGGCGTCATACCAACCATTGCGCCCTTTCTGTTTGAGGGCTTGATTAAAACAATCCATGCGAATTTACCTAATATCAACTTACAGTTACACGAAGATACTACCGACAATTTACTCGCTAGGTTAGGCGATGGCGAACTTGACTTGCTTATTCTCGCGCTTCCGATGCAAACACCAGGTTGTCGTCAGCTTATTTTAGGGCATGATCCATTTCATTTGATCGCACACAAAAACAGTGAGATTGACTTAAAAATAGCCCCGTCAGTCGATTCGCTTCCCAAGGACAGTATTTTTTTACTGCAAAAAGAACATTGCTTAACAGATCATGCTGTCAGTGCTTGTGGTTTAAAACACAAAGAACAAGTAAACTCACTCACCGCGAATAGTTTACACACACTAGTGTCGCTCGTTAATTGTGAGATGGGTTATACATTTTTGCCTGAAATGGCATTGCAAAAAAATATACTGAATGCTACCAACGTGGTTAGCTTGCCAGCTGAGGACAATGCCTTCAGGGATATAGGTTTAGCATGGCGTAACGGAACGACACGAATTCAGTTGTTTCGACACATTGGTAAAATGGTGGCGCCATTACTTCCGCAGCCAGTTGATATTTTTTAAACGGTAAAGAACTTTTAAGCATTGCGAGTATAAAAAATGGCTTCGCAAAGGATGACTTGAGGCGTAATTAGTTCGGTACCAGTATATAATGCATGTTATTAGAACGTAATATGCTCGTCATAAGATTGTCATGATGATTTGCCAACATAGTCTTTCGTGAGTATGACTAAATCATGCTAGGTTGTGATTGAACAGACAATCTATTTAGTGGTATCGTCTTTAACAAAATAAAAATTTGAAGGAACAATAAATGTTACAGTCAAAATTTAAAATCAGCCTACTAGCGATTGCGATGGGGTTTGTACTGACAGGATGTGGCTTAGATGGTGATGATGGTGCTATCGGCGCAGCTGGCTCTCAGGGTCCCCAAGGCGACCCAGGCACGAATGGTTCTGATGGACAAGATGGTCAAAATGGCCAAGATGGTCAAAGCGGGCAAGACGCTTCAACCGGTGTGACGCTTTCTTTGGTTGCTAGAGCCTTTCTAGGTGCTCCAGGCTCGGCTGAAATTGTTCAGTATCATAAAGAAAGTCAAACCATTTACGCTACCAACTCTGCTAACAATAGCATTGCCATTATTGCTGCAGGTTCTATTACAGCGGCAGCACTCACTGACCCGATTAACTCAATTAATTTGTCTGTGGCATCGATTAACTTACCTGCCACAGCCGGCACGGTTCCTTTAGGTAAGGTAACTAGTATTGCCATCTCTGGCGACTTATTAGCCGTCGCAGTGCCAGCAGCGACAAAAACAGATAACGGTTTTATCCTTTTTTATAACGGTTTAGCGAATAGTGCACCGGCATTTTTAGACAGTGTTGAGGTAGGCGCATTACCAGATTCCATCGCTTTTACACCAGATGGTGGAAAGCTGGTTGTTGCAAATGAAGGCGAGCCCAATGGAGATTATTCAATAGACCCTGAAGGTACATTATCGGTTATTGATATTCTTGCTAATGGTGAACCTGAAGAAACCGCGGATACCATTACGTTTACTAGCCTCAACGGCACTCAGGCTGAATTAGAAGCGCAAGGTATGCACTTTCCAAATCCAGATGGTTTGACGATAAACGGCAATGCTATTACCACCACGATTGCGCAAGACCTTGAGCCCGAATATGTTTCAACGGCGAATGGCAAAGCCTATGTTACCTTACAGGAGAATAACGGCTTAGCGATATTAGACCTTGAAGATTTGTCAGTACAAGTTATCGGTCTTGGCAGTAAGAGTTGGTCTGGTTTGAATTTTGATGGGCAAGAAAACGGTGCGGTAAGCTTTGCTAAATATGAAGGCTTAAACGGTGTTTACATGCCTGATAGCATCGCAAATTACGAGTGGAAAGGCGCTACTTTCTTAGTCACGGCTAATGAAGGCGATGCGAGAGAGTATTTCTTTGACGTCGCTGATGAGGCCGCGTGCACAACTGCCATGGGGCAGTCGTACGACATCGATGCTGGATGTTTGTCTTATTCTGACGAAGTTAAGCTAGAAGAGCTTACGGCACAAGCAGGTTCTGCACTAGAAACCTTACAAATGGATGGTCGTTTAAACAAACTACGGGTAAGCAAGGAACTAGGAGATGCGGACGGTAATGGTGAGTATGAATCAGCCTACACTTACGGCGCTCGCTCATTTACGATATGGGACCAGAATGGTCTTGTTGTCTTTGACTCAGGCGATGACCTAGAGCGGATTACAGCATCGGTACATGGTGCACAGTTCAATAATGACAATGATGTAAACGAAGGTGACTCTCGGTCAGAAAACAAAGGACCAGAGCCTGAAGCACTTACTATAGGCACCATTGGCGAGCGCACATACGCTTTCATCGGCACTGAGCGTATGAGCGGAATATTTGTATATGATGTGACGAACCCGTTTGAGGCATTCTTTGCTGACTACATCATCAACCGCGATCTAACTGAAGGTAGCACGGCGAACGACGTGATTGGCGACCTTGCGCCAGAGAGCATCGTTTTTGTTCCTGCTGCAGACAGCGCAACGGGCGTAGCGTTAATTATCGTAGGTAACGAAGTTAGCGGCACGGTTAGCGTGTTTCAAGTAACACCCAACTAAGTAAAAAAAACTGATAAAGCGCAATCGCCTTTGGCGTTTGCGCTTTTTTCTGTTCAAATATCTAACTCTACATATTTTCTGCCGTCTGCCCTTGCAAGTCATTATCAAAGCGAAGATCTCAGGATTTACGCGGCATATACCCCCTAAAAACATCGACACAAATGAAACCTACAACATGGCAGGCTGGGAAGGAATGATTGCGGTGCCAAACCCGGCGAAGCCTCTTGTATGTGTCAGAAAAGCTTATATTTTCGCAAGGAAACGTTCGACGAAATGCACATACACGCAATGCATCCGTTGTATTCAATTTAGTTTATGCAATAATGACAAAATTGTAATAAAGCGCTAAGCTACCGCAAAAAATAAAAGGCAGAACACATGACACGACAAGTGGTTATTAGTGGTACTGGATTATGGACACCACAGCACAGTATTTCTAATGAAGAGCTTATTGATAGCTACAATGATTATGCAGATAAATTCAATGCTGAAAATGCAGAGAAAATAGCGTCGGGCGAGATTAGCGCAAAGCCACATTCAAGCGCCGAGTTTGTCGAAAAAGCCTCAGGTATCAAAAGCCGTTATATTTATGAAAAAGAGGGCGTGCTTGATATTAATCGAATGCGTCCAATCATTGCGGAGCGCAGTGATGAGCAAATTTCAAATCAGGCTGAAATTGCCGTAGAAGCTGCGAAAAAAGCCATGAAAGCTGCTAACAAAACAGCAGAAGATATTGATGCTGTGATTGTGTCGTGTGCTTATTTACAGCGCTCGTATCCTGCTATTGCTATTGAGGTTCAGGCTGAACTGGGTATCAATGGCTTTGGTTTTGATATGCTTGTAGCTTGCTCAGCCGCAACTTTTGGTATGCATCGCGCGTATGAAATGATCAAGGCTGAAACGGCTAAAACCGTATTAGTGATAAATCCCGAATTGGTATCTCCTCAAATTAATTATACCGACCGGGACAGCCACTTTATTTTCGGTGATGTTGCCACCGCAATTATATTAGAGTCGGAAGAAATGGTAACCAGCGAAAATGCATTTAACGTGCTTTCGACTAAAGCGTTTACTCAGTTTTCTAGTAATATCCGTTCAAATCATGGTTACTTAAATCGCGCAAATGATACTGACCCTTATGGTGCTGATAAATTGTTTCACCAAGAAGGACGAAAAGTGTTTAAAGATGTTTGTCCATTAGCTGCTGAGCATATCCGAGCGCATTTGGCTAAACATGATTTAGTTCCGGAAAACCTAAGCCGTTGGTGGTTACATCAAGCCAATATCAATATGAATACGCTGATTAGCAAACGTTTGTTGGGACGAGACGCGACTCGTGAAGAAGCGCCAATTGTACTTGACCGTTATGCAAATACTGCTTCAGCAGGATCTGTTATTGCCTTTAATCTGCACAATGAAGATTTAGTTAAAGGTGACTACGGTATTCTATGTTCATTTGGAGCGGGCTATTCCATTGGTAGCTTGTTAGTACAAAAACGATAATGTTCGCCGACTTAGGCTATGCGATTGCAGCACTCGGATACTTTGCCCTGCTGCTATTGCTGTTTACAGGACGTAAATCAGGGATTGCCAAATACCTTTTGGTAGCGGCAACCCTGACAACTTGTTTGTGGGCGGTGAGTAATATTAGCCTGTTGGGTTGGCAAACGCATATAAGTCATTTTTTTACTGCTGACGCCCTCCGCCAGTGGATATGGATGTTATTTCTAGCGGCTTGCTTGCGGTCTGATTTTAGCTCATTTAAAGAAATCATTCTGCGTCCGATTAGTTTGTCCTTACTTGTTTTACCTACCGTAGCCATTATCACTGGGGCAAGCTCAACCTTGCCTTATTTGTGGCAGTACTCGCTACATACCTTAATTGCCTTGCAAATGCTTATAGTCTTGGAACTGGTGTATCGCCAATCTGGCGAACAGAAGTGGGCTTATAAACCCCTAGTATTATTTTTAGGTGCGCTGAGTCTGTTTGATTTTGTGACATACGCAAATGCCACAATGATCAATCAAATAGGGGAAAATTACGTGTATGCGCGTGGCTTTATTTACATCGCGCTGTTGCCGTTTTTGATCCTTGCTATTCGACGCATCAGCTATTGGGGCGTGACTATTTTTGTCAGCCGGGATGTTGTATTACACAGCACCCTGTTGTTAGTCGCTGGTGGTTATTTGTTTTTAATGGCATTGGTTGGCTATTTGGTTAAATTCTTAGGTGGATCATGGAGTTATCCCTTGCAGTTTGCGCTTATCGGTGTCTCTTTGCTTTTATTAGTCAGTTTATTTTTGTCGCACAATTTTCGCACTAAAATAAAAGTATTCATCACCAAACATTTTTACGCAAACCAATTTGACTACCGAGTAGAGTGGGTGAAACTCACTCATATTCTGAGTGAGCAGCAAGATACGTTGGCTGAGGCTTATCAAATGTCGCTGAATGGAATGCTGCAAGCAGTCGAGTATGAAAGTGGTGTACTACTTAAGTTAAACAAAAATGGTTGGCAGCAAGTTTCTGCCATTAACGTTGCCGACAGACACGATTATGATTTCGCAAAACTTGACTTGCTACAGTCATTTTTTGATCAAAAAGGGTGGATAATCGATATTGGAGAGCTACGCGTTAGACCACATCAATACGAGGAACTTGACGATAAAACGTACTTCATGGACTCCTTTGGTTATCAGCTGATAGTGCCGATATTTAGGCACGAGAAATTATGGGGAATGGCGTTGCTTGATGCAGAAAGTGGCCACGTAAAGTCATTAAATTGGGAATTAAGAGACTATATCAACGCTGTAACAGCGCAAGTTTCTAACTACATTTTCCAGTTTGAAGGCGCGCATGCATTAGCTGAAAACGCACAGTTTGCGGCATTTAGTAGAATGTCAGCATTCGTCCTACATGACTTAAAAAATGTGATGGCGCAAATTGATCTGATCCTTGCGAACGCTCAACAGCATAAATCAAATCCGGAGTTCATAGACGATACCTTTGAGACACTTGAGCATACTAAAAGTAGAATGGACAAGATGCTTAAGCAACTAACGGAAAAGAAAACCAGTGATAGTCAGCGTCAACTTCAGACTGATGTTGGTGCTATTTTGACAAAGGTGGTTGAACAACGTTGCCAAAGCTTTAAACCACTGCCGATAATTGAGAGCGAGTCGGCACTCTTAGTGCAAATAGATGCCGAAAAATTTGCAAATGTCATGTATCATCTTATTAGTAATGCGCAACAAGCAACCAGTGATGATGGTAAGGTGAGCATTAAGACATCAATGACGACTTTATATGAGCGCGACTTTATTGTGGTTAAGGTTATAGACACTGGCGAGGGAATGTCTGCTGATTTTATTGAAACTCGTTTGTTTAAACCTTTTGATACCACCAAAGGGAATGCTGGGATGGGTATTGGGGCCTACGATGCTAGGAACTACATTGAAGAGATTGGCGGCATGATTACCGTTGCCAGTGAAATTGGCCAAGGAACCGTATTTACCTTAAATATACCCGTGATGGATTAACACAAGGCGTTATAATGGATAAAGTATTAGTAGTCGATGATGACTTAGGCATTCAAAAGCAATTAAAATGGGCATTGTCTGAATTCGATACCGTTTTTGCGGGTGACCGAAGTTCGGCAATAGCCCAACTTAGACGATTTGAACCAACCGTTGTTACACTTGATTTAGGCTTGCCACCCGATCCTGCCAATGCCTCTGAAGGCTTGAAAACCTTGCAAGAAATTATGGCATTGGCGCCTCGCACTAAGGTCATTGTGGTCACCGGAAATAATGAAAAAGAAAATGCACTGAAAGCTATCGACATGGGGGCGTACGATTTTTATCAGAAGCCGATTGATTCAGATACGATTAACATACTCATAAAACGTGCCTTGAAACTAGCTGAATTAGAGCAAGAGAATCGTCTGTTAATTTTGTCTAATCCTTCGATGGGGCGAATTATAGGAAACAGTGAGGCGATCCAAGCCATCAGCCGCAAAGCAGAGAAAATTGCGCTAACGGATATTACGGCGCTGTTATTAGGTGAAAGTGGCACGGGTAAAGAAGTGTTCGCCAGAAGTATTCATGAGCATAGTCATCGCAAAACCAAACCTTTTGTGGCTATTAACTGTGCCTCGATTCCTGAAAACTTGCTTGAGAGTGAGTTGTTTGGTTACGAAAAAGGAGCTTTTACCGGCGCTAATAAAACAACCTTAGGGAAGATTGAATCTGCTCAAGGCGGCACGCTATTCCTCGACGAAATTGGAGATATGCCGTTAGGTCTGCAGGCTAAGATGCTTCGATTCTTGCAAGAACGTGTTATTGAACGCGTTGGTGGTAGAAATGAAATCGCGGTTGATATTCGCGTTGTTTGCGCTACCCACCGTGATCTCCAGAATATGGTAAAAGATGAAACCTTCCGTGAAGATTTATTTTACAGAGTTGGGGAGATCATTATTTCTATACCACCGCTGCGTGAACGCGATGAAGATGTCGTGTTGCTGGCAAAAACATTTTTGCACCAATACAAAGAGGAATACGGAACTAAAACAAAAGGTTTTAGTGATGAGGCCGTTAATGCGATGCTTAGCCACTCTTGGCCGGGTAATATCCGAGAGTTACAAAATAAACTCAAGTCGGCGGTGGTGCTAGCTGAGGGCGCCGTTATCGGCGCTGATGATCTCGGTCTTATGACAAAAGTGAAAGAATCAGAACCGATGGTGCTTAATCTTCGTGAAGTGCGAGAGCAAGCTGAAAGCAAAGCTATTCGCAGAGCTTACAACCAGTCAGAGCAAAATGTTTCAAAAACGGCAGAATTACTGGGCGTGACAAGACCGACACTGTATTCCTTAATCGATAAATATCACTTAGATGATTTAAAAACGCACACTCAAGGCTAAGGTCTATTGTGTGAGTATTTGAGCAAAAACCATCGTAATTGCTCACAAATGTCACTTTAGGATTAGGCGTAGTGAACGCGAGAGTCTTGTGATTCAGCGTTCTCATCTCGCACGATAGCGATGAATAAGCTGCGAAGCTCTTCTGCTGCTTTGCCTTTCGGTTCGCATTCTAGCACGGAACTTCCTGACTCCTCGCTATCATCGTAAATATGACGCTCATGCAGTACTTGCTCGGCAACAAGGATATCATGCAAGCTTGCACTGCGTTTGGCTTCTTCAATTCTTGACTGCTGGTTTGGTTGAGAGGGGCATTGGGTAAACACAATCAGCGCGTCTAACTGTTGATTCACCATTTTACAGCTGTGCACCATTTCATCTAAATGACTGAGTGTTTTGAGGTCTCGGCGTTTAGGACGCATAGGCAAAAGGGCAACATCCGCAGTAGATAGGGTTGAGCGCAAGGCCAACATGTCTTTGGCACCACAGTCAACAATCACGTATTGGTATTGGCTGTTGTAACCAAGCAAATGATTTCGTATTTTGCCATTTAGCTGAACACAATCAATAGGTAGAGCGTTAAAATTATTATTTCTGAATTTAATCCAATCAGCCGTTGTTCCTTGTGTGTCGCAGTCTACCAGCAACACTGTCGCCAGCTTCTCCACAGTTAAATAAGCCGCTAGGTTTTGCGCAATACAACTTTTACCACTACCGCCTTTTTCACCACCGACTAAAATTATCATCGTTTATCCTTCCGAAATAGTATTAAGCTTACTACTTTGCTAACCAACAAAATTATCCTATACCTACTTACATGTCTGATACCGACTTAATAAAAGTTACACCTTTGCTGGCTTTATTGTGAATATCTATTAATATTCACGAATGCAACTCAATACCCTAAGTAGAGGAATAATATGGCTCAAGCAACAAGTTTACCGAATCGAGAAGGCAAAGAAGTCCCCGACGTCACTTGGCCTGTGATGAGCGGTGACGAATGGAAGACAATGTCGTCAAAAGAAATTTTTAGCGGCAGGAGGGTTATCTTATTCTCTCTTCCTGGTGCGTTTACCCCGACATGCTCATCCACCCATTTACCGCGTTATAATCAATTAGCTAGCACCTTCAAGAAGCTAGGCATTGATGAAATCTGCTGTGTGTCGGTCAATGATACATTTGTTATGAATGCTTGGTTAGCAGACCAAGAAGCTGAAAACATTACGCTTATTCCTGATGGCAACGGCGAATTTACTCATGGTATGGAAATGCTAGTGGATAAAAGCGACATTGGCTTTGGTAAAAGGAGCTGGCGCTATTCTATGGTAGTTGATGATGGTGTGGTAGAAAAAATGTTTATCGAACCAAATGTACCGGGCGACCCGTTTGAGGTGTCTGACGCTGATACTATGCTAGCCTATTTGTCACCAGGGGCGAAAGCACCAGAGGAAGTGTCATTGTTTACTAAGCCAGGTTGTTCGTTTTGTGCTAAGGCTAAAGTTTTGCTTACAGATGCAGGATATGACTTTGAAGAGATCGTGCTAGGCACTCATGCGACACTCGCTTCCTTAAAGGCAGTGTCTGGTCGTGATACGGTTCCTCAAGTCTTTATTGGCGGCAAGCATATTGGCGGCGCTGAAGAACTTGAAGCTTACCTAAAAAGCATCTAGCTCTGCTCGTTGAAAAGCAGAACTCATACATTTTAGGCACATGTTGCAAAACGGTGCCTTTTTTGTTTTTGCAGAATAGAAAATACCGCAGACTGCGCAGCATGATTGTGAGTAAACATTCACTTATAATGAATCTATTTAGCATTAAAAAATGCATACAAAGGAGATAAAATTGATGGCACTTGGTATCGGGAAAACGGTGAGTGTTAAACGCACTCAAGCCACAATGTTTATTGTACTTGTTTGGTTTTTTAACAATGTTGTTCAAGCTCAAGGCCTTGATGCTACTAGACTTGCTCTGCCGGTGCAGCTTTTTGACGATTTCTCGACTCTTTATCAAACAGAATTGGGTAGCGTTAAACCTTGTGAAGGAAGTGTCGGTTTGTATGAGTACAAAGTCTGCTCATCAACGTTGCGAAACGAAGGCAATTCGCCTTTTATTTTGTATTCCAAAGGGACACCAAACCAAGAGGGTAAACGACAGATAGCCCCGATTGTGGTGCTCTTTCATGGTCTCTCTGATTCGCCGTTTTCCTTGCGTGGAGTGGCTGATCATCTTAATAGTAAAGGGTTTACCGTGGTCGTCCCCTTAAGTCCAGGGCACGGTAAATTGAATGCAGCCAGCGACATGCGCGATGCCAATTTACAGCAACGCTGGTATGCGCATGTTGATAGCATCATGAATCTCGTTAGTTCTTATTCAGAAAAAACCTACATTGGTGGGTTTTCAACGGGCGCAACACTCGCGACCAGATATATGTTGTTGCATCCAGATGAGATAGACGGTTTGTTGTTGTTTTCCGCTGCGCTAGCACTGTCTGATAGTGCAGAAAATCTAGCTAAAATATGGGGGATGAAGTGGATTTCTAAAATTGTAGATGGCGATTTTGTTAGCACCGGTCCTCATCCTTATCGATATCCTGAGGTTGCTGGTTACGCAGGTCTAACACTCGCTGATGTTATTTTTGAAGTACGTGAGTTAGTAGATAAAACCACAATTTCAAAGCCAATTTTTGTTACCCATTCGCTCGCTGATATTATCGCGCCCTACGATGGCGTTGAGTCGTTACTGAACAAAATTCAGGGCAACCATCAGGTTTTTACCATCGATAGTTCTTTTGATACCTGCCATCAGGATTTGGTGCTGAGCCCAATAATGATGGTTGGCCTTAGGGTGGACAAAACGCGGCTTAACATCAGTGAGCGCTGCGCAGTTCCAAAACCCAACCCGTTGTTTAACAATATGATGGCAATGTTAGATTATTTTTTTGTTCAGCAGTTAAAAGGTAATTAAGCTTGAAGAAGGCGCGTTTTGACCTAAAGTATGAAAACAAAAGTGAAAGCAGTGTTTCTGTCGTTGCAAGATATCGGCGTGCAATCGAGCAAGAATATCGAGAAAGTGCCAGCGAAGGGAGTTGGGATAACAGCCTTGCACTGGTTCATTACCGAGGCGGTGAGGAGGAGTTTCAATTAGGAAAAACCTATCTCGGCAGTGACGACCCACTTGACCGAACAGTGGGTGCTGACATATTGGGCCAATTAGGCTGGCGTGGCGAAACATTTTTGGACGAAAGCGTCAGGTTACTCATATCAGCATTGCATGACAACGTTGATAGTGTCGTTTACTGCGCTTGTGTTGCCCTTGGCCATCGTTCTGATCCAAGAGCAATCGCTCATGTTATTGAACTTGCAAGCAATCCAAGTACAGAAATTAGGAATGGGGTTGTGTTCGCTCTGCTAGGTCACACCTCGCCAGAAGCTATCGATACTATGCTGTTGTTAACTCGCGATGATGATCCGGAAACGAGAAATTGGGCGATGTTTGGACTAGGTACACAAATAGACACTGACACACCAGAAATAAGAGAGGCATTATTTAACGGCACATCTGACAAAGATAACGAAGTGAGAGGTGAAGCCTTAGTTGGATTGGCAAATAGAAAAGATCGCAGAGCACAGGAATTGCTACTGAATGAATGGAAAACTTACGAAGAGGTTAGTATTTTGAGCGTCGAGGCCGCTGAACTAATCGCAAGTCCCAGGTTGTACTCTACCCTAATAGAATTGTCCGCAACCTTGGATTTAGAGGATGATTTCTTTTTTGAATCACAGCTGCAGCTTGCAATCGAAGCGTGTAAACCGCAAATTCTCAAGGCTGTTTGAGTTAAGTTTCTGAGGCACTGCACTTATTTTTTTCTTCGAGTTCATACCGTTCAGATAGCAAGACACTGCTGTTAAAGGTCAGTATTCTCGTCTTTATTACTTGCATCGCTTACCTGTTTTTCAGCTTTTTTTACGCGTATTTTAACGCCATCAAGTTCCATGTTATTGAGTTTCGCGATCGCTATTTTAGCTTCACCACTTTTCGGCATTTCAACAAAAGCAAAGCCTTTCGATTTGCCCGTCGATTTATCCATCACTAAACTACACGATTGCACAGATCCAATCTCGGTAAAAAGCGCATTGATCGATTCCTGCGTTGTGGCTCTTGCTAGATTTCGTACGATTAGTTTCATTGATAAGTATCTCTAAATTAATTTAAGCGATTATACATCAACAAGGCGTGTTTGCTGCAACTATAGCTAATATGGCATTTTCTAATGTCCATAAACCTCATCGTTGGCGGTGTTTGCGATAGAGAGGACGATTAATTTTTATCTTGTGTTTATCGCAAACATTGCCATCCGATTGTGTAACATACCTAATGTAAACGCTCCATGTATGAGGTGTGGCTACGTTGCTTTCGCAACCGCCTCAACTTTGCGCCATACGCGCAGTACGTTTTCGTTCAGGATCTTTTTGATGTCGTTTTCGGAATACCCACGTTCTAATAATCCCTCTACTAAGTTTGGGAAGTCGGAAACATCTTTCAGGTTAATCG
>Ga0075467_10002937_pt1 | contig 13265 bp, 12 predicted proteins | sample DEB08_DNA_9_FD_75067 | JGI IMG/M metagenome (GOLD analysis project Ga0075467, IMG submission 75067) | Aqueous microbial communities from the Delaware River and Bay under freshwater to marine salinity gradient to study organic matter... | ecosystem: Environmental > Aquatic > Marine > Coastal ...
AGGCGGGGTGCAACCCCGAGTGCTTTAGCACGAGTCCATCTAACCGTTCGATGAGTTTCTTATAGAACCAAAAAAGCCCCAACACTCTGCTGAGGCTTTTAAATTATGGTGCCCGGTCTCGGAATCGAACCAAGGACACGAGGATTTTCAATCCTCTGCTCTACCAACTGAGCTAACCGGGCGTCGCAAATAAATGTACTCACATTGCGAGAGGCGCGTATTAAAGCGTCTGAACTGCGCTTCGTCAAGGGATTATTCGGCAGGTGGCACGTATCCTTCAGCTTGATCGACTTCTTCCCCAGCGAAGAACTTTTGACGCTGTTCCGCGAGGTATGTTCGGGCAGTCATATCCATCATGCTGAGGTGCATTTCGTTGATCAGTGTGGTCTGGTGCGACATCCATTCTGCCCAGGCCTGCTTGGACACATTGAAAAAAATATCTTCTCCAGCTTTGCCGGGGAAGGGGGGCAAATCCAGTCCGGGGAGTTCTTGCTTGAGCTTGCGGCAAAATACGGTACGGGCCATAACTAACCTCTAAGAGTAATGTTTGTTGTCTATTTATTTTAGGCGATGTTTTCAAATAGCGCTTTGATCGGGGCGGGCATGCCTAATGATAGTGGATTTTGTGGGTTATACCAGACCTGATTGGGTGACTCGGCAACCTCGCTAACAGATTGCTCAGGATTGATCACTGAGGCCCGTACCGGCTGAAAGTCGAGATGAAAGTGGCTAAAGGTATGTCGTCGCACGTCAAGTATTTCTTCTGTCCCTGGCTGAACACCTAACCTTAAACAGGTATCCGCAAGCTCGGTATCTGTTTCGCATTGCGGAAAGACCCACAGACCACCCCAGAGTCCTACCGGTGGGTTTTGCTGTAACAGCAGCTCACCGTGATTATTGCTCAACATCAGAAAATAAGCGGTTTTAACGGGCAACTTTTTCTTGGCTTTCTTGCCGGGATAATCCTGAGGGTTACCCTGCCGGTAAGCGCTGCAGTCCGTGATCAGCGGGCACTCGCTGCAGTTTGGCGATGACCGCGTGCACAGCGTTGCCCCAAGGTCCATCATAGCCTGAGTGTAATCTGCAATCCGCTGATGTGGGGTGTAGGTTTCGGCGATCAACCATAATTTTTCCACCACGTCGCGCTTGCCTGGCCAGCCTTCGGTGGCGCTAAAGCGTGCCAGCACTCGTTTGACATTGCCGTCGAGGATAGTCGCCTGATTTTTAAACGCGATTGAGCTGATTGCACCGGCTGTAGAGCGGCCGATTCCCGGCAGTTCGGTCAGCTGCGCAACCGTATCGGGGAACTGCCCATGAAGGTCGTTGACGACTATCTGTGCGGTTTTGTGTAGATTGCGCGCGCGCGCGTAATAACCGAGCCCGGTCCAATGGTGTAATACCTCATCCAGCGGTGCCTCTGCCAAATCATACACGCTGGCAAAGCGTTGCATAAAGCGTTCGAAGTAGGGGATGACCGTGCTTACCTGAGTCTGCTGCAACATGATTTCCGAGACCCACACCGGATAGGCCCCAATGTCCTGCTGCCAGGGCAAATTGGTGCGACCATATTGGTCGAACCAATCGAGCACGGCTTTTTGGAATTGTGCTGGACGCACTGGTTATCTGCTCACTTTTTAAGGTTCTGTTCGAAGATGCCTTTTAATAAGCTTTTCAGCGGGTCGCTCTGCTGTTGATCGTCGCCGTCTTCGGTGGCCGGTGTGTTAAATAATTGTTCACCGAGTTTTTCGTAAACACTGCCTTTTAACATGTCTTTAATTAGATTCTCATCCGGTTTACAGCTGGTTTTACCACTCTGGTTATAACTGCCAGTGCAGACAAACGGCAGATTACGGTTTTGTAGACGTTTGTTGACCGAACAGCCAGAGGCACTGGTAGAGCTGCCATTGACTCTGGTATTCGCGGTGATATTGAAGCGTTTTTGCGCTAACTGCACGGTGCCCCGAGATGTGATGGAGAGATTTCCGGTGGCGGTCGTAAGATCGCGGATCAGCAGTTTTCCATCGCCAAGGGTAAAGGTGCCGGTGCCGGTTTCAAACTGGGTGCCTGGCGCCCAGTCATTTCTCACCGAGCCGCCAGCAAACAGTGCCGCCGCATTACAGAAGGTTTCTTCGGCATTAATCGCGGCATAACTGGGGTCAGCAATTGTGACTTGGCCATCACCGCGCAACGCCAGAATGATTTCGTCAATGTTATTACCCGCTCCCTGAATCTTGGCTTCCAGACTGAGCAGTCCGGTGATATCACTGCTGTCAGCTGTGGCGACAAGGGCCGATTGTAGATCTATATTAGTCAGAGAAGTCTGTAGATCAAAACTGGGAAGCGTCTGACGCATATCGACACGTCCAGTAGCATTGACCTGACCGCTGAAGATGTCGGCATTAAAAGAGCTCAGTCGCAACACCTTCTGATTGCCAAATAAATTGATATAGATATTGTCGGCATCGAAATCGGCAAACTTTAGCTTGTCTAGCGACAGCTCCATTTGACTCCGCCCGAGCCAGAGGGCAAATGGCACCGCCAAGGGCGCAAAGAGCGCAGCGTTTGGCTGGCTTGAAACAGGGGTTGCGCTCATATATCCGCTCAGATCAAACTGATCAGCAGAGACCCGCAGTATCAGATTATTGATACTGTGATCAATTTTGGTGTTGAGCGTAAGCGGTTGATTATCGATGTTGAGCTGAGTGTCGATGGTGGAAAAACCGCTGTTATTGACATTGAAATTACTCTTCCAGCTAACCGACGTGAGTGCCTCGTTTGCGGACATCTTCGGCATCTTGAGCTCAGGAAAGGTTTTGCCGAATTTATTGAGCAACTGCCTGAGATCAAAGCGATTACTGAGCAGGACACCCTGTGCCGTGGTGAAATTATTGTCCGCGCTAAATTGTCCACTAAGAGTAAGACCATCAATTGACGCGCGCAGATCGCTGACCGCGATGTTCTCTACGCTTGCGGAACTGCTGTCGACTTGCAGCGCGACAACGGTTTCCAGATCAAGCACAATGCCGGAAAAGACCTCCGCAGAGGCCTTGATCGGAAAGCGATCTCCGGTCATGGAGAAGTTTTTAACCGCAGCATTGACCCGATTAAGTTGCATCGGAAATGTATTGGGTGCCAGCTCGGCAAGCAAAATAGTCGCGTCGCTGATTTCGACTGAACCCACCGGCAATTGGCTTGAGGAGAGATCAATAGTGAACAGTTCGCCCCAGCTGACCGCCAGACGCAACTCGCCGATTTTACCCGACGCAATCGCGCTGTGAGCGAACTCAACCTGCTCGGCGATAACCCCAATCTGGGGGAAAAACTGCCAGCTTAAATCACCATCAAGGGACAACTCGACACCTTGACTCGCAGCGGCGGATTTTATCTCTGTTTTGAAGTCATTGGGGTCAATCACCACTGCCACATAAACGATGGCCACGGCGAGCAGTGTTATCGCCGTGACGGTCAATGTTAGCAACCATTTTATAACTTTGCTCAAAATAACCTCTAGGCTTAGCAATCTTAAAGGGTTTGACTATCGAATCAGACGCCCCGCTTAGCGACCCTGATTAAAAGCGATATCTTACCCCAACGGTCAAATTACGTCCTGCTTCGGGGGCAATATCACGCAAAAATGATGTTGCATTGCGGACGGTTTGATCAGTTAAATTCTGACCCTTTAAAAAGATAGACCAGTTATCCTGTTGATAGGACAGTGATCCATCCAGTTTAGTGTAGCGATCAGTTGGCAATTGATTTTGTCCTGCTCTGGTCTGTGCTGTTGCGTGGGTTAGATTGATCGCGGCATGCCAATGATCATTTTCATACACCCAGCTAGCGCGAACTTTTGCCGGCGGTAAGCGTGGAATATCTCTGTTTGCACCCTGATCAAAGCGCCCGCGTACAATGTCTCCCTGTAGTTCAACACGCTGAGTATCAGTCAGAGACCAGCTGGTTTCTAATTCAATACCGCTAAAGCTGGCGTCGCGCTGCTGATAAGTGAAGCAGCCAACAGGCTCGGCTAATTCTTCAGCACTATTATCGAAGTCAGCAAGGTCAGCAGAACAGGCATCGATGCCCTCTAAACCACCTTCTTCTAAGTCATGGCTAAAGGCGAGACCACTGTCTTGTAGATAGATATAGCGTTGAAACTGGTTGTGATAGGCACTGACTCGCGCATTGAACGGACTGTTGTCAGCATCTCTAAACACCCAGGTAATCTCTAGGCTATTGGCAGACTCTTTACCTAGATTACTCTGGCCAATTTCGAAACTGTTAGTGGCTATATGCACGCCATTACTTAACAGCTCTTCTGCCGCTGGAGCACGCTCACTATGAGAGAGCACTAGACTCAGACGCTGTTGTTGGTTGATCGGGAAGAACCAGCTAGCGCCCGCATTAACTGTGGAGTGATCAATCTCTTGCCCTGGCAGGCTGATTTCCTGTTGATCAAAACGCAGTCCCAATTCGAGATTGCCCAGCGCGAGTTCAGTTTCTTCTAGCCAGTAAACACCGTGACTAAAGGTTTCAGATGATGGGATAAACGCTTCTTCACCACTGGCCCCGAAGTCTCTATCACTGATCTGTAAGCCCCAGGCACCGCGCCAACCCAAATATTCATTATGAGTTAATTCAGCCCGCAGATTGTGGCTAAGTGATTCAATAAGAGAGCCGATCATCACTGTGCCTGCGCCAGTGTCGGGTTCGAACTCAAGCTCAAGCTCAGTATGCTGGTAATCGGTATAAGCATAATCGACATCCAGTTGACCGAGAAAATCGCCGAGATCAGTAAACAGCAACTTGGTCTGATAGCTCTCCTGTTGCATATCAATGCGCACAAACTCTTCTGATTCCTCTGAGTGTTCTTCGCCCTCATGGTCCTCGCCGTGCTCATCATGTTCCTCGTGATTGTGGCTAGCTGGCGGCAGACCATAGTTGCTGTCGAGCTTGCTGTAGCTAAATCCAATCACCACATCATCTGCAACCCAGGATAGACCAGCTGAAAAAGAGTCGGCTCGGGAATCACTATTCTCCATGGTGCCATTAGACTCCGCCTCATCATCCATAGCAGCGTCAGAATGCGCCGATCCTGGAATTGAAATAGTGTTGCTGTCTCGTGTGACAGCATCCACATGCAGATTAAAGCCTGAGTAACCCGCATCAATCCTGCCTAGCGTCGCCTTGGCATCACCATTGCTCGAATAGCGTGTCTCAAGAGCACCCTCTACACCCTCAAAAGGGACAGTGTGAATACGGTTGTCAATAACATTGACCACGCCGCCGATAGCTCCGGGACCAAAGCGAAGAGTGGCGGGGCCGCGGAGTATCTCTATGCGATCGGCCAACAGAGCTTCGCTCGCCACAGCATGGTCGGGGCTGATATCTGAGGCATCGCCCACTGTGCTGCTATTTTGTAGTATTTCAACGCGCTTGCCGCCGAGCCCACGAATAATCGGATTGCCGACCCCCGAACCAAATGAGCTAGATGAAATGCCCACCTCATTCTGAAGTGTCTCACCTAGGGTTGACGCAGCCTCACGCTGCAGTTCTTCGTCGGCGAGGACATTAAATGAGCCGGCGACCTCTTGGGCAGACTTTTGGTGCGGGGAGGCCGTTACAATAACTTCTTCAAGCTCAGCGTTTTCAGCTGCTGAAAGCGGATAGGACAGGATCGCCAATAGGGCAATCATAAAATATTGTTGAGTATTCATTTTTCACCTGTTAATCAAGATTCGGAAAGAGTGAGTCGAAACTTACAGGTTGTGCGGGGGTGCTCGGGCGGGGTGGTTGGAAGTGCGGACTGCGCGCGGAATAGTATAGTCAAGACTGGCTGCTGAAACCGCCGTCAAAATGGGCAGCTCAATAGCCGTATCAACACTGGTTATTGCTGTTGTCGGTTGAAGAACACAGATGCTACAAAGCGTGTCTTGATGCTCGCCATGGCTGTGGGCAGATGCAAGCACGGACCCAAAGCCTAGAATCAGGCTGAGAGCGATTGCAAAGGGCCATTGGTAATTTTTCATGACGGAACTCATGCGCGAAAGTGTAGCATCTAATTGTTTCGAAAATACAAATGGTTTGCGGTTATAATATTCCACTTAAATAAGCCTATGCTGGAGAACCCCATGGCTGATCGCACCGCAACGGTGACTCGCAACACACTGGAATCACAGATAACCGTAACCGTGAATCTAGACGGAACCGGTGTCGCAAACTTTAATACACCAGTGCCATTCCTAAACCATATGCTCGATCAGATCGCGCGCCACGGTTTAGTGGATCTGGATATTCAAGCAGTGGGTGACACGCACATCGACGATCACCACACGGTTGAAGATATTGGTATCACCTTAGGTATGGCGATTGCCGAGGCGATTGGCGACAAAAAGGGTCTGACTCGTTATGGCCACGCCTACGTACCATTGGACGAAGCCATGTCACGCGTTGTTATGGACTTCTCCGGACGCCCAGGGCTGATTATGAAAGCGGATTTTGTGCGCAGTCACGTCGGCACCTTTGATGTCGACCTGACCCGTGAATTCTTTCAAGGCTTTGTTAATCATGCACTGGTCTCATTGCATATCGACAATCTGCGCGGGGCCAATGCTCACCACCAGGTTGAGACGATCTTTAAAGCCTTTGGTCGAGCACTGCGTATGGCGGCTTCTGCCGATCCGCGCATGGCGGGCGTTATGCCATCCACAAAAGGGACTCTTTAGGCCAGCCTGAAGCTAGGCCAGCCTTGAGCCTGTTCTATTTAAAAAGAGCCTTTTAAAACGTTAAAGACGAAACAATCCTATGAGTGATTTTCGCAGCCATATTGCCGTTATTGATTACGGAATGGGCAACCTCCATTCTGTCGCTAAAGCGCTTGAGCACGTCTGTCCTGGTGCCAAAGTCTCGATCACCGCCGACCCCGAACTGGTCGAAGATGCCGATCGCGTTGTCTTCCCTGGTGTCGGTGCTATCCGCGACTGTATGGGCGAGATCAATCGACTCAATGTCGGCGATGTGGTCAGCCAAGCGATGAAAACCAAACCGGTACTGGCCATCTGCGTGGGTATGCAGGCGCTGCTTGAACGCAGCGAGGAAAATGGCGGCGTGGAGTGCCTCGGGCTGCTGCCGGGCGAGGTTAAATTCTTTGGCGACAAACTGCTCGATGAACAGGGCGCCAAGCTCAAGGTGCCTCACATGGGTTGGAACACCGTTGAGCAAACTATAGATCATCCCTTGTGGCAGGGCATTGAACAGAACAGCCGCTTTTATTTTGTGCACAGTTATTATGTAGCGCCATCTGACTCAAGCTATATCGCTGGACGCTGTGACTACGGGATTAACTTTGCAGCGGCTCTGAGCCATAAAAATCTGTTTGCCGTGCAGTTTCATCCGGAAAAAAGCGCCGATGCGGGCCTGCAATTGCTGCGTAATTTTTGCCACTGGATGGGGTAGCGCTTAAGGGTTGCCTTACTGAGCCGAGTTTAAGGAGATCTTTCGCTGTGCTCAGGATGGTGCGAAGGATCTTATTAACCTATTCTCCTAACCCAGACATCTAACCTAAACCCATAAAAAAATGACTGAATCCACAGACAAACAAGCCCTTATTGCCCGGCTGAATGCTGAGACAGCCAAAATTAGCTGGCTCGAGCTGCAAAAGCATTACGCCTCTGGCAATGTCTTGGGCGTGGCCTCTGGCGCTGATTTAATTAAAGTAGCCATCGCGTTAAACGAAGATAACGCCGCGCAGATACAAACATGGCTCGAAGATCAATCTGTCTTTGAAGTCGCTGACCAGCAAGCAATGGACTGGTACCAAAACCAGACTATACTTTGGGCTTTGGTGATACCTCCCTTTGTCTTGGTGCAAGAACCCGGCGCCTAAGGACCTAAACATAGCTAACAACAGCAAAGGAGTTGCTACATGCATTTACAGCTCAGTGAAGAGCAGCAATTTATTCAAGATACCGCTCGCCGTTTTGCCACCGATGAACTAGTACCCCTAGCCGAGGCGCTGGATTCCGGGCATGGACGGGATCAGCTATTGGCCAACCTGCAAAAGCTTGCCGATTTGGGCTTTATGGGCCTCAATATTTCCAGTGACTACGGTGGCACCGAAGCAGGCTCGGTGGCCTTTAGTGTGGCCCTTACAGAGCTGGGTCGCGCCTGCGCCTCCACGGCAGTAACAGTTTCAGTCACCAATATGGTTGCCGAGGTTATTCAGGCCTGCGGCACCGATTCACAAAAACAAAACTACCTGCCCAAACTCTGTTCTGGTGAATACCCAGCCGGCGGCTTTTGTCTGACTGAATCTGTCGCCGGTTCTGACCCTGCGGGCATGAAGACTCAGGCGATTAAGGATGGCGATAGCTGGGTGCTTAATGGCAGCAAACTTTACATTACCAGCGCCGAATACGCAGGCCTGTTTGTGGTATGGGCAGTTAGTGACGCCAATGCTGCAAAAGGTAAGGGCATTACCTGCTTCTTGGTTGAAGCCGATAATCCGGGGCTGTCGATTGGCAAAGCTGAGCCCAAGATGGGCCAGAGAGGCTCGTCTACCAATGAAGTGTTATTTACCGACTGCCGCATACCGGCAGAGGCAGTGTTAGGCGCTGTAAACCAAGGCTTTAAAATTGCCGTTGGCGAGCTGGCCGGCGGCCGCATTGGGGTGGGCTCCTTTGCGTTGGGTATTGGTTTGGCCGCTATGGACTATGCACGACAATATCTAACCGAGCGTCAGCAGTTTAGCAAGGCAATAGCCAACTTCCAAGGGCTGCAATGGATGCTGGCCGATCGTTACACCGAGCTTGAGGCGGCTCGGCTGTTACTGATGCAGGCAGCCGCAAAAAAAGAAATGGGTTTAAGCTTTGCAAAAGAAGCATCTATGGCTAAAGTGTTTGCCAGCGAAAAAGCCAATGCGGCTTGCTACACCGCTTTACAGATGCTTGGCGGCAATGGTTACAGTGCAGATTATCCATTGGAAAGATGGTCCAGAGATGCGCGCATTACGAGTATCTACGAGGGCACCAGTGAAATTCAGCGAATTATTATTGCCCGCGAATTATTATTGGAAACCGTTTAAAACCTTTTAAAGTTGGGAGTGAGGGATGAATCTACACAGTAAAGTAGCAGTAGTAACAGGCGGTGGCTCAGGTCTTGGTCGCGCCGCATCACAGGCACTGGTCGATGGCGGCGCAACCGTTGTTATTGTCGATATGAATGCAGAGGCGGGTAATCAAGCCGTTGCAGAGCTCGGTGCTGATAAGGCTCATTTTATCCAGCTGGATGTTTCTAATGGACCAGATGTTGAAGCTGCCTTTGATAAAATTGCTGCTGACCTAGGTCGTGTCGATATCTGTGTTAACTGTGCCGGTATTGGCATTGCTGCTAAGACCGTTAATCGTGAAGGTGAGCCCCATAGTTTGGATCTGTACCGCAAGGTAATTGAAGTAAACCTTATCGGCACCTTTAATATTTCCCGCTGCGCAGCAGCCGCAATGGCGCGCAATGAAGCAGATGAAAAGTCTGAAAAAGGCATCATTATTAATACCGCGTCTATTGCAGCCTTTGATGGTCAGATGGGTCAGGTGGCTTATTCTGCAACCAAAGGTGGCATTGTCGGTATGACCCTGCCGATGGCGCGTGATCTAGCGAGTGCGGGTATTCGCGTCAATACTATTGCCCCAGGTGTTATGGCAACTCCATTAATGTTGGCTGCACCTCAGCAGGTTCAAGATGGCATAGTATCTGGCATTCCTTTCCCCAAACGCTTGGGTGAGCCCTCCGAGTTTGGCCAGTTAGTGGTGCATATGGTGGAAAATAGCTACCTCAATGGCGAGACCATCCGGCTGGACGGTGCAGTGAGAATGCAACCTCGCTAATGCAAATCCGCGAAGCACAGAATGATGACTTTAAGGCTATCTGGCCAATCTTTCAGCAGATAGTGGCGGCGGGTGATACCTATGCTTATAACCGCGATATTAATCAGCAAGAAGCACAGCGAGTTTGGATGGGGCTGCCAGCCAAAACCTTTGTGGTTGAGCAGGATGGCCAGATTGTTGGTACCTACTATATAAAAACCAATCAGCAGGGCCCAGGCGCTCACGTCTGTAACTGCGGCTATATGGTGGCTGCGTCAGCCCGTGGTCGTGGTCTGGCCAGAGCCATGTGTGAACACTCGCAGCAGGTTGCTATTGAGCTGGGGTATCAGGCGATGCAGTTTAACTTTGTGGCTTCCACCAATACGGGAGCAATCAGGCTTTGGCACAAGTTGGGATTTGAAACTGTGGGCTGTTTGCCTAAGGCGTTTGATCATCCGAGTGAGGGATTTGTTGATGCTCTGGTGATGTATAGATGGTTGGCTGATTGAGATCCTTCAACCAGCCAATGACTTCCTCACGTCCACCTCTAAACACCACCAGGTCTTTCTTTTTGTCCAACTGATAGCTGTACATGGGGTCATAGTATTCACGGGTAAGTGCTGCAAGCCAGTGACGATGACTGGCAAAACTATCCTCATGCTGCACTGCAATAGCACTATCCATAGAGGCTAAAAGCTCTTTGGTCCGCAGCCCGCCCAGTCGCTTCTGCACCCGCAACAAACTCTCACGTAGATAGCTGGCAAACTCCTGCTCACCTGTAGCCCCAAAATAAGCCATGGTTTTTAAATAGCGCTCAACCACATATTCCTGCCACAGCCGCTCAAGACGTTCTTCAAAATCCATCTCAATCACCACAAACTGGCTTTGCGCCATGCGGTCGGCAAAGTAATGGGGTAGGTGGCGAGCGCCTATATTACGGCTCTCATCTTCAAGGATAATGGTCGTTTCCGGCAGCTGATCTTCCAATTTTAAAACATCCAGCGCAATGCGGTTTTCAAAATTTATCTGTGCGGGTTGGCTATTTAAGGGCCGCCCAAAACTGGAACCCTTATGATTGGCCGCACCTTCAAGATCGACCCCTGTGGCCAGCTGTTGAATTATGTCGGTCTTACCTGTGCCGGTCATGCCGGACAAAATAGTAAAATGATTGTTGGCGCAGTAATCCATCAGATACTGAAACAGGAACCCACGCAGAGACTTATAGCCGCCCTCAACCTTGGGGCACTCAATACCAGCCTCCGCCAGCCATTCCTGAGTTAGCTGTGAGCGCAGACCGCCCCGAGCGCAATATAAAACAGCATTGGGATTCGCCGCCATAAACGCCAGCCATGCGTCTACGCGCTGTTGCTTGATCTCGCCATTGACCAGCTCATGACCAAGCTCAATAGCAGCCTGTTGGCCATTGTTTTTATAGCGAATACCCACCTGGTGACGTTCATCATCCGTCATCAATGGCAGGTTGGTCGAAGAGGGTAAAGCCCCAGTGACAAACTCCGCCGGCGCCCGCACATCAATCATTGGCGTATCGTCAAGCAGCAGTTGACGGTAATGATTAATCAGCGGCAAGCTCATGCCATAACCTGAATAGTAGGGTTGCCATCGGCCTGACTCAACTCACCTATAGACTCATAACAACAGCCAGCATCCCGCAACAGATCACTGACCTGCTGAGCCGATTCAGGCTCAACCGCCAACAACAATCCACCACTGGTCTGCGGGTCGCAGAGCAAGGTCTGGCTCAGTGGGTCAGTGCCACTAATGGAATCACTAATACTGTCCCAGTTGCGGCCACTGCCGCCGGGCACGCAGCCCTGATTAAGATAATCAATAATAGCGGGGTCGAGCAGAGGCACAGCATCAAGCTGCACCGCAGCCGACAATCCGCTGCCCTGGCAGATCTCCAGCAAATGGCCCAGCAGGCCAAAGCCAGTTACATCAGTAATTGCCGTCACCCCGTCAATCTTGGCTAGCTCAGCCCCAATAGTGTTGAGCTTCATCATGCTCTCCACCGCCAGCCGTGAATGCTGCGGCCGCAACTTACCCTGCTTCTCCGCAGTCGTCAGAATACCCACACCAATAGGCTTGGTTAAAAATAACTGGTTGCCCACTTTAGCCGTGCTGTTTTGCTTCAGGTGCTTTAAATCCACCCGGCCAGTCACTGCTAAACCAAAAATAGGCTCCGGCGAATCAATCGAATGGCCTCCAGCCAGATGAATCCCCGCCTCACCACAGGCATGGCGCCCACCATCAATCACCTGCTGCGCAACCTCCGCAGGCAGCACATTAATTGGCCAGCCAAGAATCGCAATCGCCATCATTGGCGTGCCACCCATGGCATAGATATCGCTGATCGCATTGGCCGCAGCCACCCGGCCAAACTCAAAGGGGTCATCGACAATCGGCATAAAGAAATCAGTGGTGCTAATGATCCCAGTGCCATCACCAAGGTCATAGACCGCGGCATCGTCTTTAGTGTTGTTGCCCACCAGCAGGTGAGGATCATCAGGCGCGACATAGTCAGTTTTAAGAAAAGTCTCCAATACGCTGGGGGCGATTTTGCAGCCGCAGCCGGCGCCATGGCTGTATTGGGTAAGGCGGATTTTATTGTCGGGCATGGGGTGTCTGATTAGGTGAAAAAATATGCTGCTAGGGTACTTGGTTTGGCCGGGAAGGTCATGGGTTTGTTGCGGGGTGTTGCAAGTGGGTAGCCAAGGGACACTTCGCCTTGGCTACCGGTGTTGCTCAGTTGTTACAGGTCAAAACGAACATCAAATGTTAGCGCATCGAAATCATCTGAAGAGCCATAGCCCACACCCACTGAAATATCATGAGTGGTGAAGTATCTTGCACCTAATGAGTAGCCCGTTTCGCTGCTATCTTCGATGTCGGCGTAATCAATAAAAGCAGACAATTCCAATACATCTTAGGGCAGTGCTCTAACGCCGGCGGCAACTATGTAGCCGTTGCCATATAGATAACGATGTACTCTATTGAAGAGTCTATTTTGGTGAGACGCTAGCCTTCTCGTTTGCAGTAAGCCCTAGGCGTTAATCCGGTCCAGTGCTTAAACGCTCGAGTAAATGAACGCGACTCAGTAAACCCTACAATCTCAGCCACTCTCTCAACTGAAAGCCGTTCGATCACTAATTTCTGTATCGCCACTTCCCGACGCAAGTTGTCTTTAATCTTTTGATAACTCGTGGCGCTCTCTTTTAGCCGACGGTGCAATGTTTGGGAGCTGATGCCCAGCTCCCCGGCCATCTGATGTATGGGCACAAAGATCAGTCTATCCGGGTGACACTGGGTGATAATGCGCTCAATCTGGGCTTCCAGAGTACTATCGGACCCTGGGATAGTCATCACATCCGCAGGAGCATTTTCTACAAATAG
>Ga0075467_10002939_pt1 | contig 13261 bp, 7 predicted proteins | sample DEB08_DNA_9_FD_75067 | JGI IMG/M metagenome (GOLD analysis project Ga0075467, IMG submission 75067) | Aqueous microbial communities from the Delaware River and Bay under freshwater to marine salinity gradient to study organic matter... | ecosystem: Environmental > Aquatic > Marine > Coastal ...
GTGCGCCTTCTCAGGATTCTCGGCGCATTAAGGCTAAGGGTTAGTTTCTGCGCCTGAGCTTAGCAAAATTTTACTCTCTGCCCAATTGTTTATAGGATGCCGGAATGACAATTAAATCTGAAGAAAATCGGCATTTAGTTGCGGGCGGCAATGCTACCGAGCAAGCGGCCGTAACAGCTCTTGAGCAAGCGCTCCCCGTTGAGCGCCTTCCGAGCCTCGCACACGCGGTACTCTGCTTTATAGGCGTTATCACAACAATCGCAGGTGGACTCTTCGGCCTCGGTATTAGCCTGCATGCTCTCATGTTTTTATGCATTGTGTGGACTTGCCTTCATGCTGTTTTGCTTGGCTACCGCTACGACGATTTAAGGGCGATGATGAGCGGCGCCATTTCGCGCGCACTCCCCGCAATCTACATTTTCATTCTAATTGGCATGGTGATCGCGAGCTTTATGCAGGCGGGAACGATCGCAACGCTCATGTATTACGGCCTCGCCTGGCTCTCGCCGTCGCTATTTCTCGCCATTGGCATGATTCTCTGCGCCTTAATGTCAGTCGCGACGGGCACGTCATGGGGAACGGTCGGCACTCTCGGCGTAGTTTTTATCGGCCTTGGTGAGGCGCTCGGCATTCCCCTGCCCATCGTTGCCGGCATGGTTGTGTGCGGCGCTACGTTCGGCGACAAACTCTCGCCAATCTCAGACACAACCAACCTCGCTGCAATGAGCGCGGGCACCGATCTCTATCGTCACATCTATTCGATGCTATTCACTACAGTACCGGCGTTCTTGATCGCTCTCGTGCTGTTTCTCTTTATTGGTTTCAGCTACCAAGCATCGGCGCCAGTAACCGCCGAGATCGATACTCTTCGCACAGCACTCGCAGCGAATTATTCCCTGCAACCGCTAATCACTCTGCTGCCCCTCATCACACTCGCCATTTTGAGCGCGCGCCGGGTAAGCGCCGAGGTGACGATGTCGGCGAGCGTTTTACTCGCCACGCTGATTGCCGTTGTGTATCAGGGCACTGATGCTATCGCTGCGCTAAACGCACTTTGGGAAAACACACCCGGTACCACCGGCATCGAGAACCTAGACAGCCTACTAGGACGCGGCGGCATCGTAAGCATGAGCTGGACACTGCTGCTCGCACTTTTCGCACTGGCGCTAGGCGGCCTTCTTCATGGCGCACGATTTCTAGAAGTGATGCTCGCAGGCCTCCTGCTGCGACTACGCCATGTTGGCGCACTCATCGCAACGACCATTGCGTCTGGATTTGTCGGCAATCTGGCGATGGGCGAGGCGTATATTTCGATAATCCTTAACTGTCAGCTTTTTAAATCGAAATACGAAAGCGTTGGGCTAGACCCCGCGATACTCTCTCGCACGGTCGAGGAGGGCTCCACGATGACCACGGGGCTTATTCCTTGGACTACGGCGGGGGCATTCTATGCGACCACACTTGGGGTGCCTGTGCTCGACTATCTGCCCTACGCCTTCTTCAATTACTTAAACGCGGTTGTGGCGATAGCGATGGCGACTTTAGGTATTGGGCTGTTGGGCTATCGAAAAGCCTCGCTAAGCACTCCGTCGACAGCCTAACGCGTAAACGCAACAAACGCCGCTAAGCCGGTTCTGCGTCTATGGCCCAGCGCTCTCACCTCGTGCACTGGCCTAGCGCTCTGGCCTGGCGCTCTGGCCTAAAGCCCCGCTCGATACACCTCGCGCGCCTGTTCGAACTGACCAAAAACATGCGCGCGCTCGCGCTCCGATCGCCAGCCCGGCCACGCGTCTGCGAGACTCTCTAGCTTGTCGATCCAGTCGAGTGCGTATTGCGCCGAGCCGGAATTTCCGAGAGCTGAGCCCTCAACTTCGAACCATACAGGATTAGTAAAGGCCTGCGCGTAATCGACATCCAGCGGTGCGCGATTAGCCGGCTCGCCTTCGGTGCGAACGTGACACCAACCGCTGCGCGTCACGTCGAACTCAAACTCCACGTCGAGGGATTTGCCACTGCGGCGAATGGGGAAAGACTCGAGCTCTTCGCCGTTACACACCAGCTCGAGGCTTGCCAGCGCAGTGATCGAGCGGAGACGCGCGCTGAGCGACACACGCTTGCCACCTCGGGGAAGCGAGACAGAGTCGCCCGGCAGCGCGCCGTCGAATGTTGCCTCAAGCAGAGGCCCGGAGCTGATGAACGCTCGCCCCGCCTTCATGCCATCGAACCACGCGTCAAGATCGAGACCCATATTGCCGGTGTAGACATAGGTTCGAAAAGAGCCGAGCAGTTTGCTGCGCTGAAGCGATGAGATCGAATCTTCTCCGCCGGTCGCTGCGATGCGCAGACCGTTATTCCACACAGCATAGAGCGGGTAAAAACCTGCGGTGCTCGAGTCTGACCACTCCAACGCATCGGTCGCGCCGAGCGCTGCATCGACGATAAAACCCTTACCACCGCCTAAGTTGCCGAGCAGTGGATCGGTCTCGCCTAAGAAGGGATGCACATAGCCGGTCACCGCACCTTGGGCTTTCGCCTTGAGCAGCATGTCGGTGTTACTCGGATACAGGCTCTCGATACCTGTGCCCTCGTACCCCGTTACAAACGGCGAAATAAGGTGTTCGCGCATGCCAAACATAAACACGTGGCCGTAGAATGGCGGTCGATATTCTTGCCCTACGATAACCAATTGATCGGGTTCGGACACCGGATGCGCACCGCCGCCCGGCACAAAATAATGGTAGTCGAGTATGCGATTGTCTTTATTGGCGACCTGCTCTAACACGAGGTCTTGGTCTTCGGCGCGCGACATCAGCATGAGATTTTCGAGCGTATTGTGTAGATTGCCGCCATAGTTAGCGTGCACATGAGTCGATGCGCTGTACCAACCCTTCGCTGCCATATCATCTAGGCGCTCGAGCGCCACATCGAGACGTGCAACCTCCCCTTCAACCACATTAACCTTCAGCGTTTGTGGCTCGAACTCGAAGCCGCGAACAAACGAAAGGCTTGCCTCACCTACAGGCAGCGTCAGCGTGAATTCGCCCGCATTATGGAACACATTGTCACCCACGTGACCCGAGCGCGCGTAGGCATTCTGCGGCGCGTAGAATTTGCCGTCCGACGCCACGACATGAACGCGGTTAGGTATTGCATCGGCAGCGCCCGCCTCGCTCACGCGCACGCGCACCACGCCCGTTGGACGCGCGAAGCGCAGCTGCGAAATTGCGATAGGCGTGAGTTTGCCACCGTATACCTCGAGCAGCATTAGCTGCGGTAGACCCCCCGCGTTAGAAATAAACGCGAGCGTTTCGCCGTCGGGCGACCAGCGCGGATGAAACGCGTCGTTCTCGAAGAAAGTCAGTTTATAAGGCTCGCCGCCCACTGTAGGCTGCACATACAGATTATTGTATTGATCGGCGCTGCCCGCGGTCGATGCATACACAAACCGTTTGCCGTCGATGGAAACGTCAGGCCGCGTGCGGTAAAGCGACTGCTCGGACAGCACTGTTTGCGCCTGCGCGATGCCGTTCTCGATAGCCGGAACCCTCAGCACATTGCCAGACCCCAGCGGTATATCGCGATTGGACACGAGCAGCAACTCTTCGCCGCTTGGCAGCCACGCAGGCGCGAGGTGCATATCCCAGCGCCCGAAATACAGTCGACTACGGCCGAAGTCGTTATCGCTGCTCACCGCAATCGCATCGCCCTGCCAGTTACCGTCATTAAAGCCGCGCACGTAGAGGTTGAAATAGCCACTAGGCTGAGTCGACACATAGGCGATTTTACTGCCGTCTGGCGAGAACACCGGGTCAGTGTAGACCGCCTCATCGTCGGTAAGCTTGCGCACCTCGCCGGTGAACGTGTCCAGAACCTCGAGCTGAATACGCTCGTGCGCGTAATCTGCGGTGTAAACGAGCCAGCGTCCATCGGGCGAGAAGTCGGGTGAGGAGAGATAGGCTTCGCTGTACATCAGCTCGGTCGCTACTCCCGTAGTAAGTTCGACCCGCCACAGGCTTCCCTGCATCGCCACTGCGACACTCTCACCGTCGGGCGACCATTCGGGCGCCCACGGCGTCGAACTCGGTGCCGGCGGAAAGTAGAAATTGTGCATGTAATTGCCGCCGCTGCGCGCATGGGGATAGGCCTGCGCAGCGAGGGAGCCTGCAAACAGCAGGGTGATTAGCAGACAGGTAAGTAAGGCTTTGCCTTGGCTTATGTTTGACGTTGCCGCTGTCCATGAGAGCGAGGGATGAGGCGAGCTGCCATTGTTCAATTTTTTATCCTCGTTTTAGAATTTACCGCGCGTGTTTATCAGCATGCTACACCAAACCAACCCGTTATGTTGTTGAACATAAGTCAGAAGTTGCAAACATTTATCACACGCATTCCTTTGCAGTAACCTGAAACACCCCTCATAATTCGCACCGACAGTAACGATACTCCCCGCGTCGCCACGAGCGCCCTACAGAAGTAACGAGCAAGGAAAGCAAAGGTGAATTCTGCAAGCATTCGGTCAACCCCACGACTCCCATTCATTCTCGCGATCGGGCTTGCCTGCGGCGCTGCGCAGGCTCAGGAACGCGGCATAGAAGAGGTTTCGGTCGTCGGCCGCCAGGTTAATCTCATCGGCTCAGCCACCTCTGCATCCCAGGGGAAAATTTCGCAGCAAGAGCTTGATTTGCGGCCTTTGCTCCGCGTCGGCGAGGTATTAGAAACTGTGCCCGGGTTAGTCGCGGCGCAGCACAGCGGCAGCGGCAAAGCGAACCAATTTTTCCTCCGTGGGTTTAATCTCGACCACGGCACTGACTTCGCCACCCATGTAGATGGCATGCCCGTGAATATGCGCAGCCATGGGCACGGACAGGGTTACACCGATCTTAACTTTCTGATTCCCGAGCTTATCGGCAGTATCGAATTCACCAAAGGCTCGTATGACGCCGCGAGTGGCGACTTCGCTGGCGCTGGCTCAGCACACATCAATGTCGCGTCACGTCCGGTCGACACTCGTCTGTCGCTTGGCGGAGGCGACTTCGGCTTTCGCCGCGCCCTACTCACCGGCAGCGCCGACGCCGCGGGCGGCACGTTTATCTACGGGGTCGAGCAACAGGATTACGCGGGCGCATGGGACAGCATCGATGAGGATGTCGATCGCAAAAACCTATGGCTCAAGCAGAGCTGGGGCACCGCAGAGTCTGGCTTCGACATCACCTTCATGGGTTACGACAACACATGGAATTCGGCAGACCAAATCCCAGAACGCGCCGTCCGCTCCGGACTGATAAGCGACCTTGGCTCCGTAGATACGACGGTAGGCGGCGAATCTTCGCGCTACTGCCTATCGAGCAGCTGGCGCGGCAGCAATGCCCTTGGCGCAGTTCGTGCGAGCGCCTATGCGATCGACTACGACATGAATCTCTACTCCAACTTCAGCTATTTTATCGAACCCGACGGCGATCAATTTCAGCAACTCGATGACAGGAAACTATTGGGCGGTCAGGTCGAGCAGGACCTGGACTTTGAACTAGGCTCGGTGCGCTTAAGCAACACCTTTGGCGCGCAACTGCGCACCGACATTATCGACGGTGTCGGCCTGCGCAGCACGCGCGAGCGCGAGTTCTTGGGCGACATTCGCTTCGATAGTGTGGATCAATCGAGCGTCTCGACCTACTGGCAGTCAGAGGCGCAGTGGACGCAGAGCCTGCGCAGCACGACTAGCCTGCGCTACGATCGATTCGATTTCGATGTCACCTCCCTCGCCGCTGCAGACCCAACGACGCTCGCAGCTAATAGCGGCAGAAAAAACGACAGTGTGGTGACCGGTTCACTCGGCTTAATCTATACGGTCGACGACTCGCTGGAGCTGTACGCGAATATCGGGCAAGGTTTTCACAGCAACGATGCTCGCGGCGTGATTAGCCGGCTAGACCCTGTAAGCGGGGAAGCGATAGACGCAGCGGACCCACTGGTTAAAACCCTCGGATCTGAGATTGGCGCAAGACTTTTTTAACTGAACGCCTGAACGCGTCAGTAGTTTTATGGCAGCTCGATATTGATTCGGAGCTTCTGTTCGTCGGCGATGCCGGCAACACCGAAGATACCGGCGTGGGCAGCGAGCGGCATGGACTAGAACTCACAGGCTATTACCAGATTGGAAATAGTTGGTCGGTTGACCTCGAATACGCCTACGCTAATTCTCGATTCGAGACGCCTATCGACGGCTTCGATGATATTCCAGGCGCTCTCGAGCATGTGGTAAGCGGCGGCATCGGCTTTCAGCGCGGCGACGGGTTTCACGGCTACTTACGACTGCGCCATTTTGGCGACTACAAACTCGATGGTGGCGTAGACGCCGAGGGCAGCACGTTGCTTAACGCGCGACTAGGCTATGCTTTCAACGACAGGCTTAGCATCACCATCGATGCGCTGAATATGCTCGACTCGAATGACCGCGACATTCAATATTTCTATGAGTCTCAGCTGCGCGGTGAACCGGCGCCAGTCGAAGACCGCCACTTTCATGTCTTTGAGCCCAGGGCTATTCGTGCCTATTTAGAATACACATTCTAGACACGCCCTAGTGCGAAGCCTTTAGCGATATGATGCCTTACGAAGTAGATAACTAGCGCGCCGGGGATTATAGTCAAAATCCCTGCCGCGGCGAGCACACCCCAATCGAGTCCCGATGCCGAGACTGTACGTGTCATTGCCGCAGCAATAGGTTTTGCATCGGTGACAGTGAGCGTGCGTGCAATAAGCAGCTCTACCCAGCTAAACATAAAGCAGAAGAACGCGGCTACGCCAATGCCCGAGGCAATAAGCGGCGTGAATATTTTGGTGAAAAAGCGCGGAAAAGAGTAGCCATCGATATACGCAGTCTCGTCTATTTCGCGCGGAACACCCGACATAAACCCCTCTAATATCCACACCGCCAGCGGTACGTTAAACAGGCAGTGCGCCAATGCAACGGCGATATGCGTATCGATTAGACCGAAAGCCGAATAGAGCTGAAAAAAGGGCAGGACGAATACCGCAGGCGGCGACATGCGATTAGTCAGCAGCCAAAAAAACAGATGTTTATCGCCGAGAAATTTGTAGCGCGAAAACGCATACGCGGCGGGCAACGCGACCGACAGCGCGATCACTGTATTCATTACGACGTAGATCATCGAATTGATATAACCGCTATACCACGTGGGGTCGGTAAAAATAGTCGCGTAATTGTCGAACGTGAAATCCTGCGGCCAGAGGGAGAATGTCGAGAGAATCTCCTGATTGGTCTTAAAGCTCATATTGAGCAACCAATAAATCGGTAGCATCAAAAACAGTATATAAGTACAAACAACCGCAATCTTAAACCAATTGCGCTCGCTAGCCTGCGAATTTTGCACGCCGTTGCCCGCAGTCGCTGCGTGGGTTGAAGCCGTTACTGCTGCGTCAACTGCGCTCATACTAGTGCCTCCCTTGCTCTGCCGCGGCATCGTTGTCTAGGCTTGTCATCACCGTATAAAACACCCAGCTCAATAACAAAATAATCAAGAAATAGATTAGCGACATCGCCGCTGCGGGGCCCAGATCGAACTGACCTACCGCCATCTGCACAAGATCTATCGAAAGGAACGTGGTTGAGTTGCCCGGCCCGCCGCCTGTCACAACAAACGGCTCGGTGTAAATCATGAACGAGTCCATAAAACGCAGCAGCACGGCGATGAGCAGGACGCGCTTAATTTTGGGTAATTGTATAAACCGGAAAATCGCCCAACGCGACGCGCCGTCGATGCGTGCGGCCTGATAATAGACCTCGGGAATAGATACTAGGCCCGAGTAACATAGCAACACCACGAGGCTTGTCCAGTGCCATACGTCCATGACGATTAGCGTGACCCAGGCGTCGAGAGTATTTTGCGTATAGTTGTAGTCAATGCCCATGCTCGCCAAGCCGTGCCCTAAGAGCCCGATGTCGACACGCCCGAACACCTGCCAAATAGTGCCGACAACATTCCACGGAATAAGCAGCGGTAGTGCCATAAGCACGAGACAAAACGAGACGGCAATGCCACGCCGCGGCATCGCTAACGCGATGGCTATGCCCAGCGGAATTTCGATGGCGAGAATCAGCGCCGAGAATAGTAACGTGCGCTGCAATGCGTTGTGGAAGCGCTCAGAGGCGAGGATTTCCTGAAACCACTCGGTGCCGACCCAAAAGAATTCGTTGTTACCAAAAGTATCTTGCACCGAGTAGTTAACGACTGTCATCAGCGGAATGATCGCGCTGATTGCAACGAGCAGCAACATCGGGAGCACCATAAGCCACGCTTTATTGTTTTGTACTTTCATTGGCACTCTCTCAGGGTTCTCTTAAAAGGTTCTTTCTCAAGGTTCTTTCTCAAGGTTCTTTCTAAAAAACTCTCTAAAAACTCTAGGGCAACAACGGCTCATTATTTACTTCGACCAGCAACGCATCTGCATAGAGCAACGTGCAAGCCGGATCAATTCGCAGCGCCGCTGCTTCGGGAATACCAGCGCCGTCTGGATGCAGCGCGCACAGTAGCTGCTCTCCCAACCGCAAACGCACTAACGAGTGCCGGCCTAAGTCTTCTACACCTACCACCTCGACATTGACGCAATGCGTGTCGTTGGCAGTGTTCGCATCTGCGGCAATCACTTGCAAAGACTCAGGCCTTATACCTATTTCGAGTGCAGCATTAGTCGAAGCTAACCCCTGCGCCTGCGCCGCCGCGAGCGTCGCCTCGTCGAGCGCTATCCTCACGCCATCGACAATCGCTGCTGTGCCATCGAATGTGCAGCTCAGCACATTCATACCTGGGGAGCCGATAAACGTGCCGACGAATGTGTGCCGAGGTCTGTCGAACAATTCCTTCGGCGTGCCTACTTGCAGAATAGAGCCTGCATTCATTACCACTACTTTGTCGGCGAAGGTTAAGGCTTCGGTCTGATCGTGTGTTACATAGATCATGGTGTGCCCGAAGCGTTCGTGAATTTTTTTAAGCTCGGTTCTAAGCTGCCATTTAAGGTGCGGGTCGATAACCGTCAGCGGCTCGTCGAATAAAATAGCGCGCACATCGGTGCGCACGAGCCCACGCCCTAATGAGATTTTTTGTTTGTCGTCTGCGTTTAAGCTCCTAGCACGCTCATTAGCCCGCGTATCCAGTCCAAGCATCGAGAGTGTATCGGCTACGCGCGCCTCAATCGTCGCGTTGTCGATGCCGCGATTACGCAGAGGAAACGCAAGATTCTCAGCCACGGTAAGCGTGTCGTAGACCACAGGAAACTGAAATACCTGCGCGATATTGCGACGCTCGGTACTGAGGTCTGTCACGTCTTCGCCATCGAAAAGCACGCGGCCTTCGCTAGGCCGTAAAAGCCCCGAAATAATATTAAGCAGCGTCGTTTTGCCGCAGCCCGAAGGGCCCAACAGCGCATAGGCGCCGCCGTCTTCCCACACTTGATCGAGCGGATTGAGCGCGTAAGGATTGTCTGACTCTGCGCCGGAAGCGGGGTAGCGATGGCCGAGATTTTTTAGGTGTATGCTCGCCATGTCCTTATCCGCCTCCGCTGAGCTTACGCACGCGCTTGCCTGTTAAGGTATTAAACAAAAAACAGTCCTGCGGCCTCACATAAAGGACTATCTCCGCGCCGCCGGCGAGAGCGTGTATTCCATCTAAAAGGGCAACCCATGGCTGCCCCATAAAGCTAAAATGCACAAAACTTTCGGAGCCGGTGATCTCGGTTACGTCGACAGTACCGCGTATTTCGATCAGTGAGTTACTGGCAGTAGACTCGCCGCCAGGCAATGGGCCGGAGCCTAACTGCAGGTGATGGCCACGCACGGCGAGAGTGAGATTCGACGCTGCCTCTGCAGGATTCACCGCGCTCAATAGCTCGGACGCAACGGCAGCGGGAAGTGCTTGCTCTGCACCGGCGAAGCGCAGGCCGCCGGCATCATCATGATTAAGCGCCAAACTATTAAGCGGTGGATCGGAGAAAAGGCGCGCCGCCATGAGGGTGTCGGGATCGCGATAGAGATCGAGTGTCGGCCCAAACTGCTCTACCCTGCCCCGATTGAGACAGGCAGTCTTACCCCCTAAAACCAGTGCTTCGCTGGGTTCAGTTGTCGCATAGACTAATACAGCACCAAGCTCGGCGAACAGAACTGGCAGTTCTGCGCGAAGCTCCTCGCGCAGTTTGTAGTCGAGATTCGCGAGAGGTTCGTCGAGCAAGACAAGCGAGGCGCGCTTAACCAGCGCACGAGCCAGTGCGACACGCTGCTGTTGGCCGCCCGACAAATTGGCCGGCTTGCGCGTTAGATGCGGCTCGAGTTTGAGTAACTGCGCCGCCTGTGCGACACGCGCCTCTATCTCGCTTTTAGCCAGACCTGCCACACGCAGTGGCGACGCGATATTCTCGTACACACTCAAAGAGGGGTAATTAATGAACTGCTGGTAGACCATCGCAAGCTCTCGCTTCTGCACAGGCACGCCGATCACCGTCTCTCCGTCGAAGGTGAGCTCCCCCGAATCAGGTTGATCGAGACCCGCCATCACGCGCATAAGCGAGGTTTTACCCGACAGAGTGGGGCCAAGCAGTATATTGAGTTCGCCTCGCTTTAGCTCGAGGCTTATGTCTTGCAGACTGTTATGTGAGTCGACATGGCGAGTGATATTGTTAAGGCATAACATCTTTTCTAACCCGCTCCTTGAGCCGCAGCGGCACGAGCGGTAGTGATGTAATCGGCAAGCACTGCCTTGCCTCGCTCGTCGAATAAATAGCCCAATTTGGTCCGACGCCAGAGTATATCGTCAGCGTTACGAGCCCACTCGTGGGTAATTAGATAGTCGACCTCGCGTGAGTAGAGATCTGCGCCTAGATGCATCCCTAGATCTGAAGTGGAGCTTGCATCACCGAGAAGTGTTTGGGTCTCGGTTCCGTAAGTTTGAAGCCAGCGCTTAAGCAGTGAGACTTGCAGCCAAGGTGCTTGCGCCGAAAGCAGCGCCGACAAAGTTGCTTCATCCTCAGCACTGGCCTTTGCATCGCGCCCGCTTTGCAGTTCTCCGTTTTTACCGCCAAACTGCGCAGAGTAGTTGCCGCCGGGGAGTGGGGCCTGCTTCGTCCAAGGCGCGCCCATCTTCGGAAACGTAGGCGCCAACGCCTTCATCACGTCTTCGGCAAGGGTTCTGTAGGTAGTCACTTTGCCGCCATAAATCGATAGTAAGGGCACGGCGCTTTTCTGTGGCTCGAGATGATAATCCCGCGACACCTTCGTTGCGTCTTTTCCTTCTTCGTCGATCAGCGGCCGCACGCCTGAGTAGGTCGAGATTACATCGCCGCGGCTCAGCTGCCTCTTAAAATAACCGTTAGCAACCTCGATTAGATAAGCGATTTCGTCTTCGTCTATGTGCACAGTCTCGAGCACACCATCGAACTCCGCTTCGGTTGTACCGACAAGCGAATAGTCGTCGAGATAAGGAATAACGAAAATAACTCGGCCGTCGGTATGTTGCAGCATAAATGCCTGATCGCCATTGTGAAGGCGCGGAACAACAATATGGCTGCCTTTAACAAGGCGCGTATCGAGCGGAGGCTTCTTGGCAAACAGCTTTTCGAGCAGGCGCGCAACCCAGGGGCCAGCGGCGTTGACGACTGCGTTGGCATGAACGACCTGTTCGATGCCACTCGACGCCTCTCTCAGGGTAACAATCCAATGCCCCTTCCCTTCTTCGAGTGCAACGCATTCGGTATAGGTACGCACATCGGCGCCATGCTGAGCGGCTTGCTGCGCGTTGAGCACAACGAGCCGCGAGTCGTCGACCTGCGCGTCCCAATATTCGAATCCCTTAGTAATACCGCCATTCAGAGGACTGTCGCTACCGAAACGAATCGCGCGCGAGTGTTTGAAGACTGCACTTTTCGCGAGAAAATCATAGAGAAATAGCCCTGCGCGAAGCATCCAGGCTGGACGTGAAATCGGCAGCTGAGGAATATTGAAAGCAAGCGGCCGAATGATATGCGGCGCCGCCTTGGTCAGCACATCCCGCTCTAAAAGCGCTTTGCGCACGAGGCCGAATTCGTAAAATTCGAGGTACCGTAGCCCCCCGTGAATAAGTTTAGTACTCCATGAGGAGGTGCCCGAGGCGAGGTCGCCTTTTTCGATCAGCATCACGGAAAGCCCGCGCCCCGCTGCATCGGCAGCTACGCCGGCACCATTGATGCCGCCGCCGATGACAAGGAGGTCGGTTACTACGGGGGAATCGGTCACGGGGTATGGGTCACTGTGTAATCTTTGTTGTCGGGGTTAGTGGTGATAACTAGCGGTCGGGATTAATAATCGGGTCTATTTAATAATCGGGGCTATTTAATAGTCGGGTTTATTTAATAGTCGGGACCGGATGTATTTATAGGCCCGTAAGCGATGCTTTGAGTGTACCACGCAGACTCAGCAAGCCAATAGTTCTGGGCATGTATCTGCCAAAAAGCAGCAATAGATCACAGCACGCAAACTTGAATCCAAGTCTTTAACCTTCTCCTGCTTCGGGTAGAATCAGGGAATGAAAAAATACATTCTCGCAATAGACCAAGGCACCACCTCAAGTCGAGCACTGCTGTTCGATACGTCATTTCAAATCGTCGGCATTGGCCAACACGAGTTCGCTCAGCACTTTCCGAGTAATGGATGGGTAGAGCATGACGCAGAGGAGTTATGGGAATCTACCTTAAAGTCCTGTCACGATGCCATTGACGCCGCGGGCAAGAATCTCGGGTCGTCGATTAGCGCACAGGACATCGCGGGGATTGGCATAACTAATCAACGCGAGACTACGGTTGTGTGGGACAGGATGACCGGAAAGCCAATCGCTAACGCTATCGTCTGGCAGGATCGACGCACCGCTGAGTATTGCGACGAGCTTCGCCGTGCGGGCCACGAACCGATGGTGCAGGAGGCGACTGGATTACTGATCGATTCGTATTTTTCGGCAAGCAAACTTCGCTGGCTACTCGACAACGTGCCCAATGCACGCACTCGTGCAGAAGCAGGTGAACTTGCTTTTGGCACCATCGATAGCTTTTTGCTTTGGCGTCTTAGCGGCGGTAAAAGTCATTGCACCGATGCCACCAACGCCTCTCGAACCCAGCTTTTCAATATTACCAGCCAAGAATGGGATGAGAGTCTTCTCACTCTTTTCGATATCCCTGACTCGCTTCTCCCACAGGTCAAAGATTGTGCCTCTGACTTCGGATCGACCGA
>Ga0075467_10002942_pt1 | contig 13255 bp, 16 predicted proteins | sample DEB08_DNA_9_FD_75067 | JGI IMG/M metagenome (GOLD analysis project Ga0075467, IMG submission 75067) | Aqueous microbial communities from the Delaware River and Bay under freshwater to marine salinity gradient to study organic matter... | ecosystem: Environmental > Aquatic > Marine > Coastal ...
CCCCAAAACCCCAAAACCCCACTGCGAAGAAAATTATTATTCAAGAATTATTATTATCGAAATGGATATAGATTATAAGTTAAACTTTGTTTTGTGGCTCTTCAGATTTGCTCAATCGTTCAGCATGCAGAGAAGAGCAGCGGCACGTTGAACCCAAATGGCTGGGTTCTCTTTGCTTGGGGTAGCGACGTGGACGATGAAGTTGGTTGATTGACCTGTAGTGGAAAGCACACCAGCTCTGACGGATGTCTTGTAGAGAGGAGCGTGGTACTCTTCGGGGTCAGGCTTGTAGTCCTCGATGGGTTTGAACCAGATGACGGGCATCTTATCGAACATGATTGTGGGGTATTGGTCCGTGATGATCTGATTCTCTCTGCAGTAACGAGCGCCGTCCATGAACATACCGTAGATGTAAACTCCGTCCTCGGGCTTCTCCTCAATATCTTCGACACCCTCGGCTTCGAGGTACTGGAAGGAGAAGGCAAGCTTATCAATGGCGATCTTGTACTGTCTAGCGTGAGTCTGGAGAACACCTGTCATGAAGCCCTGGGGGAAGAACATGCCGGGCATCCAGTAAGAGGCAGGGTTGCCTTCCATCATCCAGGTCTCCATGAATCTGACTCTCTAGATCAAATCCGTATACCACGATGAAAGTGGCTTAAGAGATGGGTACGCAACCTTGGTCCAGTTGAGGGGCACCTAATTGTTCTGAATCTTGAGATACATGGAGTCAAGCTCGTCTGACATAACGATGAAACCTTGGATGGCCAAATCAATATCAATCAAAGAGCGCTTGATCACTCTCAGAAGACGGTTGAACTTGGTGATCTCCTGCACGAGCACTGTCGATAGGGATGGAATAAGTCCTTGCTCGTTGGGGGTGAAGAGCTCCTTGAGGCCGTTACGCTTGTCGAGGGTCTCTGGAAGCTGTTCGAGGAGGTCCTTGGCCTTTTGCATGACAATTTGATCGGGGCTTAGTCCTCCTGCCACCGTTGCAAGTCTCGGCTGAATGCTTAGAATAGTGCCGACCATTCTAATAGACTCCTGTTGCATATAGTTGATATTGGCGTTGTCATGGAGGCCGAAGATCTCAGGGTTATCGTTGAGAGGCAGGCTATCGATGTAATCGTTATAGGCCTACAGAGGTCCATCCGACGGGGCATAGTAAATTCCTGAGTTGGAGAACTTGTAGCCGTCCTTGAGGGCGTCGACGTTACAGTACTTCTGAAGAGACTTGATTAAGCAGATTCTGTCGTTATCATCGGTGACTCTGCCACCATAGTTGATATGGCCGGTAACGAAAATTAGGGCATCCCAAGGAACTTCATCTTGTGAGTCCAAGAAGAGCTGCAGCATGGTGAAGGTCGTGCCAATATCAGACTCGTTGAACTCATAGCGGATGTTCCATCCCAGAGGTCCGAACTTTCTTCGCTCCTGGATGGTTGCGTGGAAGAACGACAGGGAGAAGAGAAGCTTCCTCCAGATCTCGGGCTTGGAGCACTTGTCGAGGAAGGCCTGGTCGATGTTGGAGTAGGTCTTCTTCAAGTTGGCCTTCATTCCTCGAGGAGGCTCAGTGGTCAGCTTCACAGAGTTCTGCAGCACGGAGACTGGGAAGTAGTCGGCGGGCATGGAGGTGAGATAGAGACGGAAGTCCTCGTGGATCTTGTCCTTGTCTTCTGAGAACTGAAGCACCAGCTTTTCAAGGGTGGACATCCAGGTACGAGCCAGATGGCAGTTCTAGAGCATAACCCACTCTCCCTTTTCGCAGGAGTTCTTAATGAGAAGCTCTGCCTTTGGTCCCTATCCTTGACCAAGAGAGATGGGATGAAGCTTATCCGAGAAGTCCTTGTCAGCTGCAAACTTGAGCAGCGTAGCTGTTGGATCAGCACCAGGTGTAAGCACAAAGATAAGTGGAGTGTTGACCGACAGCTTCTCATAGATGATCTCCATCGAGGTGTTGGGTGCCTCGACATAGAACTGGCCCATCTCACGGATGACGAACTCAGAGATGGACATCTGGATCATTTCCATTCTGAAAGACTTAACCATGACGAGCTTGTCGAAGTTGCTGAGATTCTCCTCGTAGTCGCCTGGCATCTTCTGCTTGTAGGGATCCTCAACCTGTCCCCATTCTTTCCATGCCTCCCAGTTGTCGGTGATATGCTGAGAAATACCCTCAAACTGTCCTTAGGATCTGAGTTCAGCACTCAGAATGGTCTCCCAGCTGATCTGGTTGAGGATAACAAGGTCAGGTGATGGCAGAATGGCTCTTCTTTCTTCGACTGTGAAGACAGTAGGGCCTCTAAGCATGATGTTCCAGATAGCTTCATCGATCGCCTTGACGTTTCTCTTGATACTAGTGGTGATCAAGAAAGCATAAATCAACTTGTCTTTTTCGAAAAGACCTCTTGACACATTTGTGAAGATCATCTCTGTAATGTTCTTTATCAGGAGTGCGAGACGCTCCTCAATCGAAGGCATCTGAGCACTCTCGGCGATGGCTGCATTGAAGAGAGACTTGACGTAGGCCAGTGAGTTCTGGTACATGGGGTCGATACCTGCAAGGTCAGCGATGACGAAGTAGAGGATGGAGCCTCTGATGGACACATCGAGGTACAAGTTTCTTGTGTCGTTGATTTCCACCTCGACGATCTTGGACTGCTCCATTCTTTCGTTAATCTCGGCAGAGATCTTCTTGGAGTCTTGAAGGACTTCAATCAGGGTGTCCTCATCGAGAATTTGCTCGAGGGTGGCGTCTGAAAGCATCTTCAGGATGTTGTTCTCGAGCTCCTTGATCTTCTTTGAATCAGCAGCCATTGTGAGTACAATTTTGTCTCTCTTCTCTTCGATCTCTGGTTTTTCAGCAACAACGACATCTCCCAGCATCTGTTGTTGAAGTCCATCGAACGTTACGGTAAAGTTGATTAAAGTAACCTTGATGCAAATCTCAGGAATGTAATGAGGGTTGGGCATCTTTGTGGTCATGAAGAATTTGAAATGGTCGTCGTAGTCCACGTTGGATTCTCCAATTCTAATCTGCCAGATTCCGGCCTCGGTTTTGAACTGTTGCTTCATCAGGATGGGGTCGATAGCGGGGTCGATGGTCTCTTCAACGTCTTCAACCATGCAAGGTCGGCCGATTCTGACTGCTGCGGTGACCTCTCTGAGGAAGTTACCAGTTCCAAACTTGAGGAGGGACAGCTTGTTGTCTTTCTCGAGGTTCTTGATCCACTTGTTGGCCTGTTGCTGAGGGTCGATACAAAGAGAATAACGCTCAGCCTGGGTTGTCAGAATTCCGTTCTCGCTAGAGACCTGATCGTTGGGAAGACCTGCGATGTTCCAGTTTCTAATCATGACAGGGTCACCCATCACGTTGACTAAAGAAAAGTCCTCTGAAGTTGGGATCTCTTTCTCGAGACAGCCTTCAACCCAAGATTGGACAATCTTTGTTCTGTATTCACCAGTAAAGGCTCCGAAGTATGAGATACAAGCGCAGGAGAGGAAGACGTTTCCAACGAGCTTGTTAATTTGCTCAGAAATGACTTCAACACTTTCCTTCCATCTGACTCCCTCGTCGGCCAGAAGCACGACCAGGGTCTCAGCTCTTCGCATTCTTTCCTTAGACTAGTACATCAGGTTTTCAAGTTCTTCCTTTTCGTCCTGCATCTTAGCTGTTTCAGCCTCAAGAGCTGCCACCTTGTCTTTGACTTCTTGCAGGGAGTCGAGCTTCACTTGGAGCTCACCCTTGGCTTGCTTAAGAACACCCATAACCTCAGCGTACTTGGCCTTCTTGGGCGCGACTTTCTTGGTGACAATAGCATACTTAGAGCATGCAGATGCCCAAATAGCGAGAGCTGCAGCAGCTTGAGAGACTTGACGTACTGCTGCTGGCTCAAACTCAGGCTTACTAATGTACTTATCTCTGGCCTTCTTCCAGACTTTGTCAGGAGTCTTTTCGACATCGTACTTCATGAGACTCTCCATGAAATTGTTGACATTACTTAGAGTACCCTTCACTGAAGCCCAGTCGGTTTTGACTTCGAGCAGGATCATCACGCACTCCATCACGAACAACACACCCTTTGGAGGAGTTGCGAAGTTCTTGATTTCGACAATAGCTGCTTTATCAAGCTGAGACACAGCTTTCTGGGCAGCATCAAGCTCTGGCTTGGCTGCCTTGAGGTCACTCTCTGCATCGTCTGCAATGGCCTAAGCTTCAGATGCCTGCTTTCCGACGACTGCTGCTTCCGCAGAAACCACCTCTTCCTTGGCGTTTGCTACGGCCTTATCAGCTGTAACCTTTGTAAGCGCAACTCCGAGGTCGATGTTTTTCTGCTCAAGAATAGGCTGCATTTCAGCGAGCTTGATCTTGAGATCAGCAATTTGACTGTTTGTGTCGATAAGCTTGTTAATTCCGTTGGCAAGACGACTCTTGTTCTAGTAGAACTCAGCTCTCTTCCTCTCAAGCACTGTTGTGTACAGGTTGATCAGGTCAAGGTAAGACTTAGGAGTGGTGTACACTCGACGTCTCAGGGAGTCGAAAAACTTCTATGAAGTCTCCTCAACGCTGATATGGATGTTACAGCACATTTGGGAAAGAGATTCACGGACTTCTTCAGTGACATCTGGAAGTTCCTTGAGGAACTCCCTGGACACGAAGAGAAGAGCCTCTTCTGGCCATCTGCTGAACCAATCGAGAGTACAACAGTTGATGAGCGAAGGGAACTGTCTGCACCTGATTCTGAGGGTGTCACCGACTGGAGACATACACAGGCAGATATGGAGGTTCTCTCTGACTCTGCTCACAAACATGTTCTGGATGTTGTCAAGCGAATCTATGATCTTCTTTTGTTGGCAAATGGGTCTCACTCCATTTGTGATTTCATCGGTATCTTCCGGCAACATCAGGTTTGGAATTTCACCTGTGTTGAGCAAGTTATTTAGGTTTTCGATGAAACTCTCGTCGATAATCTGGGTATCGGTCATGACGAAGGAAATACCCTGGCCGTTGATACCAGACTCCTTCATGAAACCCTTCATGACATCCTTGAAGGCATCTGTGTTGAAGTTCTTTGTAATTTCAATGGTTCGATACTCCATCTGTCTCATAGCTGTGCATAGCTTGATTAGACTCTGTTTACCAGATCCTCCGACTCCAATAAGCATGATGTGGCCTCTTGGCTGCTTAAGGACTCTTCCGATTCTCAGAATATGCTCAAGAGCATCGTCGAATAGGACGAGGTTCATCTTGTTCTGGTTGCTCATGTTATACTCGTCAAGAGCGCCGTATAAGGTTTTGAGAAGCTTCTTCTTGTCAGTGATGCACTCGTAGAGCTAGACAGGAGCGTCAAGCCTCAGAAGATCTCCGAACATGATCTTGTTGGTAACAAAAAGCTCTTCCTTATCAGGGCTGGCTCTGAAGTTACCTTGCAACAGCTCCATGCAGAGGTCAATGAACCACTTGCGATCATCTTCATTAATGAGTCTATCATAGAAGACACGCAGAGACTCGTTGACCCAAAGCTTGAAGAAGACTTCATCGTTGGGCACAACCTGGGGCTTGACCATACAAAGACCTTGCACAACCTTGGACACATCTCTCAAGTTGAAAGAGTAATGGAATTTGGCGGGTGTGGCTCTCAACTCAACCTGGATTCTGGTGTAGATCTCAATTGTTGACTTAATCGTTGCTTCCTGCTTGTTCTTGACACTGTCAGAGAATCCAGTGGCGAGGAAGCCCTTAAGGATAGAGGCGAAGATGGTCGTGAGAGTTCCTGGGGATGCTTCAGGAAGGCAGAACATGTTGAACTGTCTAGTGAAACGAGGAGTGATGTTGGCTCTTCCTCCGGATGGGGGAGCAGCGCAAGCAATGACGGTGGAGTCAAGCACATTTTTCCAGGTCCAGTCTGTTCTCTCGTACATTCCCTTCTTGTCGACGAAGAGTCTAAGGAGCTCAATGGGAGGCTGAGCACCGTAAGTTTCGACAGTGGGCATGTTGATGTCATCAACGAAGACGGCAAGCTTCTTGTTGACGGGTGGTCCGATAGAGGTTCTACCCTTCTTCTCGAGCTTCTCCTCGATACTCTGCTGGGTCCTTCCCGAAGTAGTTTGAGCAGACATGTTGATGAAAATAGGGAGAATTTTACCCTGGTCCTTCATAATTCCGAGAGTGTTTGCAATCATGACTGATTTACCCACACCGGAGTTTCCAGTGAAGAACATTGGGTGCTCACAGTTCATCAAGGTCTCAAGGCAGTAGGAGTATCTGACAGTGTCAGAGGTTGGCACCATGAGATCGAAGTAGCTAAGCTCCTTGTCATAGACGAAAGCAGGCACCTTCTGACTCCAGTTCTTGAAGGTCTTTTCCTTCTTCAGATCGTAGAAGTAGTCATAGACTGTTCCACTTGTGGGTACCTAGGCCATCTTGAACTGGTCACGGATGATGAAGTCGAACTTGTCCTTGGTCGTCTGAGTGAGAGATCCTCCTAGTCCCCATGCATATGAGAAGCAGAAGAGCTGATCGAGGATCTTCTTCATTTCTTCAGGGGTCTTGGCCTTGAAGCCCTTAGTCTCATCGATGAAGGCTTCAAGGAAGCGACACACTGAAACAACTTACTGGAGATCAGTGGTCTTGATTGGCTCGACACCAGATTCTCTGATAAACTGAAGACCAGGGTCAATAGTGAACTCGAAGTTGTTCCACAGTTGCTCCTTGAGCTCCTCAGTCATAGCTGCATTCTCGGCGAAGAACACCTTGATCCAAGTCTTCACATAGGGCTTCCAGCCGAGCTCCTCCTCGGTCAGATAGACCATACCGCATCTAGAGACTGTAGCGGGAGAGGCGACTGCGAGATCCTGGACCTCGAAGAGCATGCGCATCTGACTTCTGAGCTTGATTCTCTGACCGTTAGCCAGACAGAGAGTCATGTTGTCATCGAGCACGGTGTTCATGTTCTCAATCCAGAGGGCATCGACTGGGCCATCGAATATGACCCAGGTTCTGTCCTCATCAAGCTCCTTAGCAGCATTTCTCATGACCTTAGAAGCAAGTCCATCTTTCCACTCTTGTGAGACCTCGTTGACCTCACCGTACATTTCTCCCATGGAGATGGCCTTGGGATTGAGGATGATCTTCTTGACAATCTAGTAGACTTGGTTTTCATCATTGCGCTCTCTCATGGTGGTCATTGTCTTCTCGAGCACCTCGTAGCAAGTAGTTTTACCTGAGCCAGTCAGGCCGACCAGCATGACTCCGAATCTGACGTTGAAAGTCTCGAAGAGCTCGATGACCTTGATGACGAAGGGAGGATGCACCTGGAGGTCATTGAGGGTGATGATTTCCTCAATGGTGGTTTTCAGGTTTCCGTAATTGTTGGGGGTGATCTCAATCGAAGGGAACAAGTCCTGGATAATGGCTGAGAAGAGTGGAAGATCGTCCTTCAGGAACTTTGGCACGTTGGCATCACGCATAGCTCTAATAAGCACACCGTCCTCGACGAGGTCTGGGTTAGCTCTCTTCAGGGAACCAGCCATGACCAGCACAGACTTCACAGCTCTGAGACCGAAATCATAATGATCCTGCTGGGAAAGCTGCTCCGAGGAGAGCTTGTAGAGCTGCACCATCTTCTTGGAGAGGATCTTGGCGTTTCCAAATCCTTCAGCGAAGAGCATGATTTCTGCAATAAGACCGTAGTCTGGGATCATCATAGCCACGGGTCTGAACAAGACCTTGAGGTTATCGGGAAGCTCTGTTCTACCAGCATAACCGGGGTTCATGGTAACATGAGTACCGAAGGTGTCACGGATTCTGATGTCTCTACCTTCGAAGTGGAACTGAGTCAGCTCAGCGAGGAGAGCCTTTCTTACCTGCAAGAGCTGTTGGGCAATGACGGACAGTACTTCAATATCGATACGGTTGAACTCATCGAGGCAAGTCCAGCATCCCTGCTGGCACAATCCTGAGAAGAGACGTCCCATCATCTTGTAGTCGACCTGATCAGAGCAGTTGAACACAATACACTGGATGGCAATGGCCTTGGCCAGATCCTTGGTGGACTCTGTCTTTCCTGTTCCAGCAGGACCAGCGGGGTTGGCTCCAAGCTTGATATGGAGGGCATTTGAGATAGTGATCCAGCACCTGTCAGTGAGAGGTGTGATAACCAGTCTTGAGGTAGCTCCCATGTACTCATAGCCGTATCTGAGGCATGCAGACACCTGCTTGATGATGCAGTCACCACCATCGATTTCATCATCCCAGTAGTATCTGAGCTGTTTGACCCACTTGAAATCAAAGACAGAGCTGACCTTGTCCTGGTTCATCTCGTCAATAATATCACGAGCATGCACATCAGTTGTTACCAGGGCGACAATAATCTTTCTCTGAAGATCGGTCAGGTTGCCTCTGACGAGGATTGTAAGCTGATCAAGCTACTGGATGTTGATGTCCAGCCACTCCTGAAGAGAGAATGGATTGTTGTTATACTCCGAAATGGCAGTCTCGGAGGCTGCGCACCATTGAATCTGAGCAACGGTGGCGACAATCTGGCCCTTCTTCTCAAGCACGAATTGCTTACGGTCTTGGTTGGGGTACTCCTTGTTTGCATTGTTGAGCAGGTTCTTGAGAGTAGCAATCATGTTATCTTGCACGTCATTGAGCCATTTCTCAATCAGACCCTTGATAGCACTTGGCTTCTTGAACTAGACATTCTCCTTCTCATTTGAGTTCATTCCAAGAATTTCTGTGCCATCGTCTCCAATGTCAATCTTCACGATGTTATCGAAACAGGTTTTCAAGTGACCCTAGATAATATCGATGTTGGTTGAGTTAGCAAGGATGTCGATAAGCTCATCAGATGACAAGAAGTAGAATCTAGGGAAGGCGGCTCTCTTTAGCTCCATGTAGTCTTCCAGCTTCTTCTGGACGTAGTCCAAGGTCTTGTTGTTCTGCTTGAGGTTCTCCAATGTCTGGGGCGAGTTGGTTGCAATCTTGAGGCAGTTCGACTGTTTGAAAGTCTTTGCCATCAATTGGCGATAGAACTTGTCAACACCTTCGAAAAGCTTGGTCTCTTCTGGCATAGCAGCTTTGATATCCTGTGCCTTGAAAATGTTCGCCAGATATCTCCAATTCTTTTAACAGAGAAGCCACTCATCGACCATGTCGGTCATGTAGAGGATGTCACGCTTCCATTTCTCCGCAACATCTCTTAGAGGCTTCACAAATCTAGAACCGAGGATCATGTTGATGTCGGCCAGACTCTCATCAAGGCTCTGGAATACTTCTTCCATATCCTTGAGGATCTGGACATCAGTCTTCTCGTCGAGGGCCAAGTTGAAAGAGCACTTTCGCCATACTTCTTAGATATTGTCGATTTGCTCCTTAAGGTTGAACTCTTAAGTAGCCTAAGTCGAGATGGCACTGATGTCCTCCTAGAACTGGTTAACATCAAGCAAAAGCAGTGAGTTAAGAGTGAACTCGGGCAAGCTGATGTCGAAGTCTTTGTTGATCAGGCCTTTGATTTCACCCCAGTGAGAGTCCTTGAGCTTATCATTTCTGAATGCCGTCACAATAGGCATCGACTCCTTGAAAAGGTTAACCGCATCTTTCAGCTTTGCTTGAACAGGGTTGGGATCCAGTGATTTCTCCAGCCTCATGCAGATCTTGGCGAACTTCTCGGCCTCAGTGGAAATAGCTTTGGCGTCGACATCGCTGAAGGGTGAGACCTTCCACTTATCGGTCATGCTTGCCCACTCGTCGGTGGACCTCCACATGATGCAGCGGAGATCAACCGACTCTCTGCAGTCATCAAGGTTCTCGAAGACAGTTGGCTGAGTTTCAAGGACCATCTGCCAGTTGTTGTATTTTTCAGCAGTAGTACTCAAGCTCTTGAACTTCTATTCGATCGCCTCAAGTTTCTCTAGCATTTCAAACTTGTCAGAATTCTGTAAGAACTCTGGTGCTTGGGCATCTTCAAAGAGTTCATTGATCTCCTTGTCAAGTTTGGGAATGAGTTGATTAAGAGTCTTCTTAAATTGTTCCTTGTTGGACTCTTGGGTGCTCTCAACACTCTGCATCAGGTTAGAGAGCTGTGAGATGTTTGTCATGCTGTCGTTAAAGGAGTCTTTGTCCTCCTTCTTCACTTTCAAGTTGAAGGTGGAAAGAACGTTGTAGACCTGTCCGAGCATATCAACTTGGTCACGAATGTCCTGGAAGTGATCGTTTGCATAGTTGTAGAAGCCAGATTGTTCCACGAACTCTTCGACGTTTGCAACAGGTTTGTTTAGCTCACGGATGCGTTCTTTGAGCCAGGAGTTGCACTTAACATTCCTCTTCTTAATCTCAATAGGAATGAACTCATTAATCTGCTTGATGTACTGCTCAGGAGTTGGCTGGATCTTGGTTCTCGCCTGCTTCGAATCAAGCTGAATGAGCCCAATATCGGCAGTCGAAGGAATCTGAGAGGAGAAGTTCTTCTGGTACAGAGAGAAGAGCTTGATGGTGTTCTCAAGACTTTCGATAGGGTTTGCCAGGCGCTCGTCCATGAGGATCTTGAGGTCGACCTGCTTGTTCCTCCAGAAGATTTCAAGAATGGGCTGGAATCGTCTGAGGAAAGTGTCCATCTTGGAGAAGGAGCTGTTGATGATGTTGCCCACCATGTCCTTCTGATCGGTGTAGAGAGGGTCCTCTTAGATCCAAGTCTTTGGGTCGAGCTTGAGTGAGTCTGGCTCATCCCAGGAGTCACCGACGATGTCGTCCCACTCCTCGAGGGCGTCAGCATAAGGCTGGAGCTCGTTGTGCTTGCTCCATCTCTCGAAAGTCTTAATGTTCTCAAGACCTGATGCAAAAGTGTTGATGAGTACTTGGATGTATTCCTCACTGTTTGGCTGCATGTTGAGCCAGTATTTCTCAATGTTAGGAATGATCTTTTTGTAGATGGGCACAATAACCTTGTCTTCTTCCTCTTCTTCATCCTCTTCTTCTTCGCCCTCTACCTTTTCAGGCTCAAGTTCAAGATGGGCAATGAGGTCAAAGTCTTCGATTTTGGACTCCTTTTGGCTGTAGTAGTCAATCTGCACCTGCTTGATTTCCTTCTCAGGCACCTCAACTTCGTCACTTAGCTCAACAGACACGAAGAAGAGTGGCTCTTGGCCTCTTACTCCTCCGGCTGCCTGGTTTGAGTCGTCGTAGTCGGCGTTCATGACCTCTTCCATGTTCACATTGTCGTCGAGGTCCTTGACTCTCTCAATCATGGCTCTGACGGAGCCAGTGTAAATGTTGGCGAGAGCGTCGAGAGACAGGAAGTCGACGAGGTAAGCGAATCTTAGGAATCTGGAGCACTCCTTTCTCAAGCTCGATCTGTGGCCGTAGGTCATGCCTTCAGGGAATCCGAGCTTCTCAAACACGTTGTTGGAGGTCTTCTTCTTCATCGACATGGAGCCTGAGCTCTGGATGGGGTTGTTTTTCTTCCTTTCTTCAGTCAAAGCGATTTCACTGATGATTCTCGTTCTGAGCTCGTCAAGGACATTGTGGATGCACTCGCTGATGTTTTGGCGGGCTTTGTCAGAGAACCTGTTTATCTCGTCCTGGATACCCTTGATCTTGCGCTGCTGGGCTTCCACAAACTCTTCGATCTTTTTGGTTTCACCGGTGGTACAGAGGTCAACGAACCTCTGCTTCTCCATCTCGATCATGAGCTTCCTGTGGGTCTGAAGATGGACACTGAAATGGTCCTGGAGCATGAAGAGCTTCTCCTCGAGAGAGTTCTGGGCCTTCATACGGTTCTGGTGCTTGATGGTCTTCTTCCACATGCGCATAAACTTCCACTTCTTGAACTTTTTGAAGAAGTCAAGCTCCTTGATCTGATTGTAGGAGTCACGTTCGATCAACCAGGTTCCGAGGGAGAGGAATTCAACGGGCATGTCGTTCTCGTAGAGAGTCAGACCTTTGCCAGAGAGAGTATAGTACTTCTCCTTTGGCTGGTTGCCTTCGCGGGTGTCGGAGTAGGAGCACACCAACAGGTCGTAGGGGTCGCCGTTTGGGTTGGGCAGCAGGTACACGAACACGGTCTCCTCTTCACTCTTAGAGTCAAGGAGCAACTCGATGTATTTGTCCAGGTCAGACCACTTTTGCTGGGATGGGTCCTTCTTGGCCTCCTCCTCATCATCTTCAACGCCGAGCTTCTTAGAGCTCTTGGTTGATAGCTGGGATCCACGAGACTGGAGTCCATCTCTGACAGCGTCGAGAGGTGGGAGCTTACCTGTCTTGCTTGCTCTGATCTCGTTGCCAAGCTTACCTGTGAGTTTATCGATGAGGTACTTGGATCTTGCGAGCTCGAGGTTCTTCTGGCCAAGACTGTAGCCTCCTTCGAAGCCAGCCATGGTCATGGCAGGTGGGCCCTGGAGTAGACGCATGTTCTCCATCTGGCTCTGGTTGAGCTGGTTCATCTTCTCACGTCCATAGTCGCTCAGGGAGGGCAGCTGGTTAGGCTTGGGACCCTTGTTGAGCAATATACGGTTGGTCGAGGACATTCCCGTGATGTTGGCTCCTTGATCAGTGTTTTGAATCTTGGGCACCAGCTTCTTAGTACCGGCCTTGCCCATGATCTGGGGAGGAGGCACCATGATGTGCTGGCTCTTGTAGTACTCAGCAGTACCCTCGCCCTTGTACTTGGCCTCGATCACAGCTGCCTCTTCGTAGCTCTGCTTCAGGTTGTTGATGATGTTCTTGTTCAACTTCTCAATGCCCTTCTTAAGCTCTGAAGTATTTTGAATTCTACAAATTTGAATGTTATAATTAGAAATCAGTTACAATTAATTTCTACAAGATCAAGCGCCCAAATTCAAACAAACGCGCTCTCAAAAATAAAGGTCGATAACTTACTTGCTGGGGTTCATCTTGGCGGAGTACGGCTTTGAGCTGATGTTCTCCTCGATGGGGCGCTTTACTGAAGGCATAGGAATGTTTGAGATTCCGCTGTCGTAGAGACGCCTCTTTAGCTCATTTCTCTTGTTAGGGTCGGGGATGTAGTTATTCAGGTCAATCTATTTCAAAAAGAGCGGTTAGAAATTATGTACAGAAACTGAAATTGATTTTGGACGGCCAAATCACCATAAAACCTGATTACTTACCCTTCCTTGGTTGTCCTGACTCTGGCCCGAGCCATATGTGTTCTATTGGTTATTTGAATTATTCATTGTTATTTTTGCAAAGCAATTTTTAATAGATCACCTATAATTTAATAGTAATTAATTTAATTGA
>Ga0075467_10002946_pt1 | contig 13250 bp, 10 predicted proteins | sample DEB08_DNA_9_FD_75067 | JGI IMG/M metagenome (GOLD analysis project Ga0075467, IMG submission 75067) | Aqueous microbial communities from the Delaware River and Bay under freshwater to marine salinity gradient to study organic matter... | ecosystem: Environmental > Aquatic > Marine > Coastal ...
TGTGCAGGAAGGCGTTTTGAACGTTGCCTTCCGTGTGTCCGATGAGGAGGGGCTGCCTCTTCTTGATCTTAAAGACCTGCAAGCCTTGCTTGTTTGGGTCGGTCAAAACGCAACCGAGCTTTCATTGCGCTACGGCAATGTCGCGGCCTCTTCGGTTGGGGCGATCCAGCGTCAGTTGTTGGTGCTTGAAAACCAAGGCGGGTCTGCATTGTTTGGCGAAACCGCCTTTCAGCTTTCTGATCTGATGCGTGTACGCGGCGACGGGAAGGGCGAAATCAACATTCTTGCCGCCGATCAACTGATGGGTAGCCCGCGCCTCTATGCGACGTTCCTGCTTTGGCTGTTGTCAGAGCTGTTTGAGGAACTGCCAGAGGTCGGCAACCCAGACAAACCAAAGCTCGTGTTCTTCTTTGACGAAGCGCATTTGCTGTTTGATGGTGCCCCAAAGGCGCTTGTAGATAAGGTCGAACAGGTTGCCCGTCTGATCCGTTCCAAAGGCGTTGGCGTCTATTTCGTCACGCAAAATCCAGCCGATATTCCTGACGATGTCTTGGGGCAATTGGGCAACCGCGTGCAGCACGCCTTGCGGGCGTTCACGGCCAAAGACCGCAAAGAACTCAAAATGGCGGCTGAAACCTACCATGACAATCCTGCGTTTGACACGGCAGAAGCAATCCAGCAGGTCGGGACAGGTGAGGCGGTGACGTCGTTCCTTGATGCTAAGGGGATTCCGGAGGTCGTGCAGCGGACATTGATTCGTCCACCGTCGTCGCAGCTTGGCCCAATCGATCAACCGACCCGCGACGCGCTGATGGCAGCCTCGGACATGGCTGGCAAATATGATCAGACCCTCGACCGCGAGAGCGCGTTTGAGATGCTGACAAAACGGGCCGATGCCGCGGCAAAAGAAGCGGAAGACGCCGAAGCAAAAGAAGACGCCTTAGAGGAGCAAGAACGCGAATTCAAGCAAGCGCGCCGTTATGATGGTGGGGAAACAACATCACGCAGCACGTCAAAGCGTAGCCGTTCACGCTCCGCTGATACTGGCTTTGGCGGGGCTTTGGCCGCAGTCGTCATCAAAGAACTCAAGGGAACCACAGGACGCCGCATTGTGCGCGGCATCCTGGGTGGCCTGTTTAAGGGGCGCTAAGGTTCAGAGAGGGCGAACTTTCAGGGTCGCGATCCGGTTTTCGTCCTTCTCGATCACTTCAAAACGGAATCCGTGGAAGCTAAACACTTGGCCTTCCACGGGGATCATCTGTGCTTCGTGAATAACCAAACCAGCAATTGTATTGGCCTCATCGTCAGGCAGGTTCCAATCGTGGGCCCTGTTGAGATCGCGGATCGTCATCCCGCCCTCAACAAGGAATGCCCCATCGGTTGTTTCCTCAAATTGCGCTGTCTCGTCTTGATCGAATTCATCGGCAATTTCGCCAACGATTTCTTCGAGAATATCCTCAAGCGTGATCAGCCCCTCAAGGCCACCATATTCATCAACCACAAGCGCAAAGTGGGTCTTGCGGCGCAGGAATTCGCGCATTTGATCACCCAGAGTCGTCGTTTCGGGGATGAAATACGCGTCCATCGCGACCGATAGAATATCAAAATTCGCAAGCGTTTTTTGGTCAACTTTGCCGCCGATCAGCAGCTTATGCATCGCGCGCAAAAGGTCTTTGGCGTGGATCACACCCACGATGTTTTCGGAGTCGTCTTTGTAAAGCGGGATGCGTGAATACTGGCTTTGCAGACATTGCGCGAGGATGTCTTGCGGCGGCTGATCGATGTTAATCATCTCGATCCCAGAACGGTGAAGCATGATCTCTTCAACCATGCGCTCATTCAAATCAAGCGCGCCCAAAATCCGGTCACGGTCTTCTTTCTCGACCACACCTTCCGAATGGCCAAGATGCAGCGCACCCGCGATCTCTTCACGCACGGCCAGAATATGGCTGTCCGGATCGGTGCGTACACCAAACAGGAAAAGCACACCACGCACCAGAACACGCACTGCAGAGACGATAGGCGAGAAGACCAGTACGATAAACTGAATGGGGCGTGCAACGCTCGACGCCACTTTTTCAGGGTTGGTAATTGCATAGGTCTTAGGCAGGACTTCTGCGAAAATCAGCACCAAGAGCGTCATGATCAACGTGGCAAAGGCCACGCCGTTCTGGCCGAAAATCTTGGTCAAAAGGGCAGTGGCAAGTGATGTCGCCAGAATGTTCACAACGTTATTGCCGAGCAGAACAGAGCCGATCAGTCGCTCATTGTCTTCGGTCACTTCCAGCGCCTGCTGTGCGCCGCGCGATCCTTTGTCAGCCGCCGTGCGCAATTTGCCCCGCGATGCCGCAGTCAGCGCAGTTTCAGAACCAGAAAAGAACCCTGACAATACAAGCAGCACAAATATCGCGCCTGCGGTCATCCAAAAGGCTCCGTCGAACAGTGTCGTGTCCATAATCTTCTTTCAAGTTGGTTTAGGTTGTTATGGGGTCTAGGGCGCGGCCATTCAAGATGTCGCTAGCCCTTTGATTTGCTCTCTTTGCGCGACATCGGATGATGATCCATCACAAGGGCCGTTAAACGCTCATCAAGCACATGGGTGTAGATTTCCGTTGTGGCCACATCTGCGTGGCCCAACATCGTCTGGATCGAGCGCAAATCAGCACCACCCGCCAGCAGATGCGTCGCAAAAGCGTGGCGAATTGTATGTGGTGTGACCTTGGCAGGTGACACGCCGCCTGCGACAGCGAATTCCTTGATCATGCCAAAGAAACGGTGACGTGTAAGATGTCCAGCAACACCGCGCGACGGGAACAGAAACTTTGAGGACGCGGCCCCCTTCTTTTGGGCCAACTCATCTTGCTTATCGCGCATTTTTAGCCACGCAGCCATCGCGTCGCGGGCAGGGGGTGAGAGCGGCACCATGCGTTCTTTGCCACCCTTGCCGCGCACCAAAAGCATGGCAGGATCACCGCGTGCGGCACTGACAGGCAGGCTGACCAATTCAGTAACACGCATGCCTGTCGCATAAAGAAGCTCCATCAAACAGGTATTGCGCGACGCTTCCTTGCTACCGCGTGCAGCATCCAGTAACCGTTCGATTTCGGTAATATCGAGCGTCTTGGGCAGCGCCTTAGATCGACCCGGCCCTTTGATGCGGATCGCGGGATTGTCCTCGCGCCATCCTTCTTCAAATGCAAAGCGGTAGATCTGTTTGATCGCAGACAGCCTGCGCGCACGGGTCGATTTCGCAAGCCCGAGGGCGTCGCAATCGATCAGATAACTTTCGACATGGTCTTGGGTTGCCGTCATAAAGTGCAGCTTCTTTGGCGCAAGCCAACCCGCAAAGTCGGTCAAATCACGCGCATAGGCGAGTTGCGTATTGGTCGCGGCGTCTAGCTCGGCGGCTTGAGCTTCGATGAAGCTCTGAATCCAATGGGCCATTGGTTGTGCTGCTGCACTCATACGTCGCGCTCTAATATCAGCAACTGCAATGCGGCACGTCGTGCGACGTCTTCCAGTCCAATTGATCGCAAGAACGCAAGCGCATCGGTGATCGCAGAGGTATCACCCGCAATGCCTGCATTAAACGTGTGAATAGCTTCCAAAATTGCCTCGCCAAGCTGACCATTCAGGGCCAGGGCCTGTAATTCAGCGGAAGGCTCCACACCGTCAAACGCGGCCTGAACTGCGGTTTGGATCGGATCAACTGCGCCCGCAGGCACACCTTCGGCCAGCAAAGTCAGAAACGCCCCGTCGTCGCGCGTTTGGGCTGCACTTTCATAGTCTTGCGACAACAGTGACAGCGTAAAGGCAATCTCTGCGGCGTTTCCTGTTAACGGCAGCGCCGACAGTTTTTGCGCGTAGAGCATCGCAAAAGGAACTTCGAGTTTTACATCTTTCATCGCATCCCAAGCGATATCGAGCCGTTGTGCGACGTCAACAGGATCAGCTGCGGTAATTGCTGCATCCAGTTTCTGTATGGCTTTGACCCGCTCCCAAACCCCACCAGAAGCGGCAGGCGTGCGGGCCATGTAGTGACCAAGCAAAACGTTCTCGGATATCGCCCCGATACGCGCCAGTCGCTCTGCGGCTTCCAGCTGGCTTTTCCAGCCGGTTGTATTGCGCAGGTCTGAATGGGCAAACGCATTGGGTAATCGCGCGGTCGGCAAGGCTTCGCCAATCGCTTCGCGCATACGGAACACCAGTGGGCTCAGGCGCGTTGGTGTCGGAAGGACCGGTTCGCCCTCATAAAGGTCAGGGTCGAGGAACCGCGACAAGAGGGCTTCTTCTTCGGGGGTGACGTCACCCAATACACGATGCGTATTCAGCGTAAGTGCCGCCGCTGACCAGTCGCCATTGCGGGCAGTGCAGAAAATCCGCGCTGAGACCGTTGGTGCGACATTGGGGATGTCGCCCATCTGGGTGCAGGCCTGGTTTTCATTTCCCGTCAGGAGGGCCACGTCAAACCAGCGGCGGAACAAATTCGGGGACGATGTATCGACTTGTTCCAAAAGTTCCAGTGCAGGGTCAAGTGCGCCAAGATCCAACAGCTTGTCAACGCGGGCCAAGAATAAATCACCGTCGGCATTGGCACCAATGGGCGGGTCAGCTTCGGCCAGCAAAAGGGTCATCATCAAATCATGGAGGGCGGGCAGGGTATCGACCCGCTCTGACTGCATCAATGATACCAGCGTCGCACTCTCGCTTTTTGCCCAAAGGCTACGGGGAAGTCCCGTCACGGCGCTGGACAAAAGACCAACAGGATCAGGCGAAGGGCCATCAAGCGAGGTCACCGTGACCTGAGGCACGTTTGCACCGGTGGCGACTGGCGGCTCGTCTACTTTTGGTTTTGCAGCTGGTGCAGGTGCTACTAAGGGAGCCTCGACGCTTTGAGACAGCCAATCAATGGCAGATAGCGGTTTGGCTTGTTGTGCCGCGAGTGCGTGTCCCGATAGGCATAAAAGCAGAACCGGTCCGAAATAGCGCATTAATTCAGGTCCAACGTGATTGGCAAGGACACAGGCGCCGTAGGCGAGGCAAAATCCGCTGGAAAAAACAACGGGCCAACATAGGCATAGATCACCAATGCGATTCCGCTCAGTATGATCAGTAAGAGTAGAAATTTGACGAGTCGCCATAACATGTGAAAATAGCCCCAATATTGCCTGCAGCACGGTCTAAATGCCGGTTGTTCTGTTCTTTATATATGGCCTTTTGTGCAAGATCACGCCATTCAGTTGAACATATTTCGATTAAGCGGCAGATAGCCGATCAGATGACCAAAGTAGAGGGCCAAGTTCGGATGGCAACCGCCTCATCAAAACCAGTTTTACTGCGCACTGTCGTTCTTGTGGGTATGATGGGGTCGGGTAAGACAGCAATCGGGCGGTCGTTGGCCACGGCCTTGGATGTTGCGTTTCTAGATAGCGATGCCGCGATTGAGGAGGCTGCGTCGGTGTCGATTGCTGAAATCTTTGAACGTGATGGCGAGGCGTTTTTCCGTGCCCGCGAAGCCGAAGTGATTGACCGCTTGCTTTCTGGTCCGCCTGCTATTCTCTCAACGGGCGGCGGTGCGTTCTTGGCGCCAGCCACGCGTGAACTGATTGCAAAGAAAGGTGTCGCTGTTTGGTTGGACGCCGATCTAATGACGTTGTGGGAACGCGTCCGCCACAAAAACACCCGCCCATTGCTGCGCACGGCCAATCCACTGGCAACCCTGACTGAATTGATGAACGTGCGCGTCCCGATTTACGCACAAGCCGGTGTGCACGTGCCCGTATTGCCAACATCAAGCATTGAGGAAACGACGCAAAGCGTGCTCGAAACCCTCGAAAAAGACCCCTCAATTCTGGAGCCTGCCCTATGAAATCGCCCGCTGCCACCGTTCACGTTGATCTGCCTGGGCGCGCCTATGACATCCACATTGGCCCTGATCTGCTCGCCCAAGCGGGCGCATACATCGCACCTTTGGGCGGACGAAAGCATGTGGCGATTGTGACCGATAAGACCGTCGCAGGGCTGCATCTGAAGACATTACAAGATGGATTGGCGCAAGCGGGATTGACTTCAGAGGCGCTTGCCTTGCCCGCAGGTGAGGCGACAAAGGGCTGGCCGCAGTTGCAATGCACCTGCGAATGGTTGCTGGATCAAAAGGTCGAGCGCGGAGATGTCGTCATCGCTTTTGGTGGGGGTGTTATCGGTGATCTGGTCGGGTTTGCCGCTGCGATCTTGCGCCGTGGTGTGCGGTTTGTGCAAATACCTACGACGCTTTTGGCGCAGGTTGATAGCTCGGTTGGGGGGAAAACGGGAATCAACGCGCCGCATGGTAAAAACCTGATCGGGGCGTTTCATCAGCCGTCACTGGTGCTGGCCGATACGGCTTTGCTCGGCACGCTCCAGCCACGTGATTTTCTGGCGGGCTACGGCGAAGTGGTCAAATACGGGCTGCTGGGTGATTCTGCGTTTTTCGATTGGTTGGAGAAACTTGGTCCAGCGATGGCGGCAGGTGATATGGATGCACGGGTGCAGGCGGTGACCCGCTCGGTGCAGATGAAAGCCGACATCGTGCAGCGCGATGAGACCGAGCAGGGTGACCGCGCTTTGCTTAATCTAGGCCATACATTCTGTCACGCCTTGGAAGCAGCGACGGGGTATTCTGACCGATTGCTGCACGGCGAAGGTGTGGCGATTGGGTGCGGGATGGCGTTTGAACTTTCGGCGCGAATGGGGCTGTGTTCCCAAGAAAACCCAAGCCGTGTGCGCGAACATATCCGCAGCATGGGCATGAAGGTTGATCTGCGCGACATCGACGGCGATTTGCCTGACGCAGAAGCGCTTTTGGCATTGATGGGCCAAGACAAAAAGGTCGTTGCAGGCAAGCTGCGGTTCATTCTTGCGCGTGATATCGGGGATGCGTTTATCACGTCGGAGGTGCCGCGTGATAAGGTTCTTGGCGTCCTGAAGGACGCGCTCGCGGAAAGGTAGGATGGGTTAAAACCCATCCTACGACGTTGTTTTAGAACGGAATTTCGTCGTCCATATCGGAACGACCACCACCGCCAGAAGAGCCACCAGAGTTGCCACCGCTGTTGCCACCACCGTAGCTGCCGCCACCTTGATTGCCACCGCCGTAACCGCCTTGGTCTCCACCATCATAGCCGCCACCACCGCCTTGGCCGCCGTCATAACCGCCGCCACCTTGGCCGCCACCTTCACCGCGTCCATCAAGCATGGTCAGCGTGCCGCCAAATCCTTGCAACACAACTTCGGTGCTATAGCGATCGGTGCCGTCTTGGGCCTGATACTTGCGGGTCTGCAACGCGCCTTCGATATAAACTTTTGAGCCTTTTTTGAGGTATTGTTCGGCAATACGCACCAGACCATCGTTGAAGATGGCGACTGAGTGCCATTCGGTCTTTTCACGGCGCTCGCCCGTGTTCTTGTCTTTCCAGTTTTCGGAAGTGGCGATGCGCAAATTGCACACTTTGCCGCCGTTTCCGAATGTCCGCACTTCTGGGTCGCGCCCCAGATTGCCGATCAAGATGACTTTGTTGACGCTTCCGGCCATGTTTCTTCCCTTCACGATTCTTCTGTTTGGATCGTTGTGACAGATTGCGGCGACAAGGTTAACAGTTCTTTGACTTAACCCAAGGGCTAGCAGTTTTTGAATTTTGCGTTAAACTCTGTTCGAATTGAAAAGACTGGGATGTTCTGGATGAGAGTATTGGGTACCGTTGCATGTATTGCGGCATTAAGCGCGCCTGTTAGTGTCTTTGCGGATACGATCTCGACTCGGTCGCGCAATGCGCTGTTTCAAAACCAATTGAGCGTTTTGGATAGCCGTTCGTCCAAACAATACAGCAATTCCGTGCGCTTACAGCCGCCGCGTGCCACCGTGCCGACGGTGACGACCCCAAGTCCGACCTACAGTGGACGCTATACGGGCCAGTATCTCAGCGTCGCACGGGCCGCTGCACGTCGCCACAATATCCCCGAAGATTTGTTCCTGCGCCTTGTGCAACAAGAGAGTGGCTGGAACGCTGGCGCGCGCTCTCATAAGGGCGCGATTGGTTTGGCGCAGTTGATGCCGCAAACCGCAAGGGCCTTAGGCGTAAATCCGCATAACCCATCCGAAAACCTAGAGGGCGGTGCGCGCTATTTACGCCGTCAGTATGAGACATTCGGTAACTGGCGCCTTGCTTTGGCAGCTTACAATGCAGGACCCGGTGCCGTTGAAAAATATAATGGAATTCCGCCCTATAAAGAAACCCGCAACTATGTGCGGGTCATCTGGGGTAGCTAATCAGGTCAATTTCGAAGTCTAAGTCAAAAGCGGCGCGTAGGTGATACGCGCCGCTTTTGTTTTATTCGGCGGCGATTTGAATAACAGGCTCCATCGTCGCCAGCTCAGCATCGCTGAGGTGACATTTGACCTGATGACCCGTTGCCAAGCTGCGCATCGGCGGCACCTCTTTATCACAGAGCCCGCCCGCAACCTTTGATTTCCAATTACACCGTGTCTGGAACGGGCAACCGGGGGGCGGGTTCATGGCGGAGGGGATATCGCCCTCGAGCACCACGTGTTTCTTCTTCACCTTGGTATCCGCGATAGGAACCGCAGACAAAAGGGCCTCGGTATAAGGGTGGTAGGGCGGTGAGAAGACCTGATCGGTGCTGCCGATTTCAACCACATGGCCCAGATACATCACCATCACCCGGTCCGACAGGTAGCGCACGATCGATAGGTCGTGGCTGATGAATAACAACGTTGTTTTATGTTCGCGTTGAATTTCCATTAACAGATCGGTCACCGCCGCTTGGACGGACACATCAAGCGCCGAGACAGGTTCGTCTGCGACCACGATCCGCGCGTCGCCCGCAAAGGCCCGCGCGATGCCAACCCGTTGTTTTTGCCCACCAGAAAGCTGTCGTGGCATACGGTCTGCAAAGGCGCGGGGCAGCTTTACGAGGTCTAGCAGTTTGAGCATCCGTTCGCGGCGCTCGGCATCGTTGTTGCCGACCTTAAAGATCTCTAGCGCCCGCATGATTTGCCGGCCCACCGTCATCGAAGGGTTGAGCGTGTCGAAGGGGTTTTGGAACACCATCTGAATATCGGCCACGGTTTTGGTGTCGCGCGCCTCAATTGCCGTGGAACCGATTGATTTCCCATCCAAAAAGATGTCGCCAGAGGTGGCAGTTTCAAGACCCATCAAGACCTTAGCAAAGGTGGATTTACCGCATCCGGATTCGCCCACGATGGCAAGAGTTTCGGATTCGCGGGCCTCGAATGACAAGGTTTCGTTGGCTTTCACCACTTTTTTGTCGCCGCCACCAAAGAGCGCGTTTGCCGCGACTTCATAGTATTTCTTGAGGTTGTCGATCTTGAGAACCACTTCACCGATGGGCGCTTTTTCCTTTTGGGCACCAAGGGTGATCGGCGCATTCCAATCGATTTCGGTATTGCGCAAACAACGGGTTTGGTGCCGTTCGCCGCCTTTGACGATCTCCATTGGTATGTAACCTTGGTCACAGCGGCCAGCTTGGAAATAGTCGCAGCGTGGGCCAAAATTACACCCCTCTGGCCGTTCGTGCGGCAGTGGGAAGTTGCCCGGGATCGCCACCAGAGGACGCGCGTTTTTGTCGGCGCCAGGCAATGGGATGGAGCGGAAAAGGGCCTGTGTATAAGGGTGTTGCATGTCGTCGAAGACGTCTTCGATTGAGCCGCGCTCCACCGCTTCGCCCGAGTACATCACGCAGATACGGTCGCAGGTTTCCAGCACGAGGCCGAGGTTGTGCGAGATGAACAGCATCGAGGTGCCGTATTTCTTGCCCAAGTCTTTCACGAGTTCCACAACGGCAGCCTCGACGGTGACGTCGAGTGCAGTTGTTGGCTCGTCAAGGATCAGCAAAGAAGGCTTTGACATCAAGGCCATAGCGATCACGATCCGCTGTTGCTGACCGCCAGAAAGCTGGTGCGGGTAGGATTTCAGAATACGGGCAGGGTCGGGGAGTTTGACGTCGGTGACCACTTCTAATGCGCGCGTGTAGGCTTCTTCGCGGGAGCAGTTTTCGTGGATCATGGGGACTTCCATGAGCTGTTCGCCGATCTTCATGGCGGGGTTCAAACTTGCCATAGGCTCTTGATAAATCATGGCAATTTCGGAACCACGGATGTCACGCAGACGTTCTGGCGACATCGTGTTCAGCTCTTCGCCTTTGAACTTGATCGAGCCGCCAACGATACGGCCGTTCACGCCCAAATCTTGCATGACGCCAAGCGCCACTGTGGATTTACCACACCCAGATTCGCCCACGATTCCAAGGGCTTCGCCGGGCATAATGGAGGCGGAAAAGTCCATCACGGCGGGGATTTCGCGCAGGCGTGTGAAGAACGAAATGGAGAGTTTGTCGATCTCTAGGATCGGGCCATCGTATTTTTGCTTTTCCATTAAAAAATGCCTCCGATGTTCAAAGTTGCGCCTGTGATTTGCGTGCACAGCGCGTGCACAGAGCGTGCACCGCAGTGGGGAGCTGAAAGGTTAACTATTTGCATGATCAATCCTTCAAGCTTTCTTCACGCAGACCGTCGGCCAGCAGGTTGAGACCCAGCACGAGCGAGAGCAGCGCAATCGCAGGTGGCAGAGCAGGGTGCGCCACGATCAGCAGGAGTTTGCGGCCTTCGTTGATTGTGGAGCCCCAATCGGGAGACTCTGGTGGCAGACCAAGGCCAAAGAAGCCGAGAGTACCCAAGAGGATCGTGGTGTAGCCGATGCGCAGACAAAAATCGACGATCAGCGGCCCGCGTGCGTTGGGCAGGATTTCCCACAGCATGATGTACCATGAGCCTTCGCCACGTGTTTGGGCGGCGGCGACATAGTCGCGCGTGTGCAGATCGAGTGCGAGACCGCGCACAATACGGAACACGGTGGGCGAGTTCACAAAGACCACCGACACGAACACCACGAGGATGCCCGGATTGATGTCAAAACCGTCAATCGCGTCGGGCAGGAAGTTCAACACAGTGCCGTCTTGCGAGATGAGCGAGAGATAGAGCCAGCCCAAGACGCCGAGCACGACGATCAGCATCGGGTTACGCTTGGATGGTTGTGTGTAGTAGCGCGAGTTCAAGAGCACGCCGAAGAACACCATCGGAAAGACGAAGAGGAAGGCTGCCATAAACGATGGAATGCCTGTGGCTACGATTTCGGGTGTTACAAGCAGGTAGAACAGCAAGATCACGGGGAAGGCGAGGATCAGGTTGGCAAGGAAGGACAGCACGGTGTCGAGTTTGCCGCCAAAGTAGCCCGCAGGCAGACCAAGGGTGATGCCGACCATGAAGGCAAAGAGTGTGGCGAGCGGTGCAATCGCGATCACGATGACGGAGCCTTTGATTACGCGGCTAAAGATATCGCGTGCGAGGTTGTCGCCGCCAAGCAGGTAGTGCGGCCAATCGCCAGTGCTTCCGTCTGGCATGGGCACACCGGGCGCCTTGTTTTTGAGGCCCGAAACCTGACCCAGCGGATCATGGGTGACGAGCATGTCAAAGCCACCGGCGAAGAGCGCAGTGAAAACCCAGAACATCACGAGCCCAAAGCCGATCATACCAACGGTGCTGTCAAACAGTTTGCCGTAGAGGCCCAGCTTGCGTTTGAAGTAGATTGACAGTGAGAAGGTCACGATCAGCGCAATCCAGACGGGCAGGAGCCGTTTGGCCATGACGCCGATGATCCCAGCCTGTCCGTAGGGTGCCAAAACACCCGCCACAAGATAGAGAACGGCGGCTGCGATCACGGCGAGGAAAGCGACATTGGCCACATTCTCGATGCCCGAGCTAATGCCGCCGCGTTTCATCAGCGAGCCGTCTGCGTTGGATTGAAGCGTCATGGGGGCCGCAAAGAACGACATGACGAATTGGATGATATACGCGAAGACGAGGCATGTCGCGCTGATCAATATGAAGGGGTTCAAAAAGGCGCCTGTTGCGCCGGTCCAGCTAAGCGGTTCCATGTGCAATTGTCCTTTAAGCGATGCGAATGCGTGGGTTGAGGAAGACATAACCGATATCGGAAATCAGTTGTGTCACGAGCACCACAACAACCGAGACAACAGAAACGCCAAGTAGCAGTTCGATGTCATTGGTGGATGCGGCCTCAACGAGGGTCCAGCCGAAACCTTTGTAACTAAACAGGCTTTCGACAATTACGACGCCATTCAAGAGCCAAGGGAATTGCAGCATGATCACAGTGAAAGGTGCGATTAGCGCATTACGCAGCGCGTGTTTCATCACGATTGTTCTGAATGCCACGCCCTTAAGCCGTGCTGTCCGAATGTACTGTGCTGTCATCACTTCGGTCATCGAGGCCCGTGTCATCCGTGCGATATAGCCCATCCCGTAAAGCGCGATGGTGATGACGGGCAAAAAGAAGTTCTGGAAGGTGGCATCGTCGAGCGCCGAGTTGGCGTTTCCTTTAAACCACTGCATCCCGAAGGTTGCCGTTCCAAAGAGCGCAATCAGCACAACACCTGATACATATTCGGGGGTTGCGGTGGTAATGATCGAGAATGTCGAAAGGGTTCGGTCAGTCCGCGAGCCTTCGTTCATGCCTGCCAGCACGCCGATAATCAACGCGCCGGGCACCATGACGAGCATCACAAAGCCCATGAGTTTGGCAGTATGTCCAAGGCGGATCGAGATGATCTGGCTGACGTCTTCTTTAAAGCGGGTGGAGAAGCCCCATTCGCCTTGCAGTACGCCGCAGAATTTGGGGGCATCTTCAACCGATGAGCCTCTTGTCGCACAGCGCGCGCGAACCTCACCGTCGCTGCCAGTGATGACGTAGCCCGGCAAAAGGCCAATCCACTCACCGTATTTAATGGGAAGCGCCTGAGAATAGCCGCGATTTTCAAGATAAGTCACAACGGCCTCATCGGACATCCGAGAGTTGCCTTGTGTCTTCGCAAGCTTTTCGAGGTTTGGATCGAGATTGGTGAGCCAAAACACCACAAATGTCAGGCAGAGTGCCGTGAGGATCATAACCCCAAGGCGCTTCAGAATAAACAGTCCCATGACGTCCCCTGTTAGTTTTGTATCTCGGACTTAGTGTCCGTTGATCGCAGGTCGAAAAAGGCCGCCCCACGTGAATGGGGCGGCCAATTGATTTTTAAGCTGCGTAAGCGATCTTATAGATCTGCGGCAGGTATGCGATGTGCATGTCCCAGCCAACCAGACCCGGCTTTGCGTGGCGGAA
>Ga0075467_10002951_pt1 | contig 13234 bp, 7 predicted proteins | sample DEB08_DNA_9_FD_75067 | JGI IMG/M metagenome (GOLD analysis project Ga0075467, IMG submission 75067) | Aqueous microbial communities from the Delaware River and Bay under freshwater to marine salinity gradient to study organic matter... | ecosystem: Environmental > Aquatic > Marine > Coastal ...
GGCAGGTTTAGGCTCAGGAAGGCTAGCGTGAGTAGGGAGAGGCGTACAAGCATGATATTATTTTTTAGGAGCGTTCGTTCATTTATCTAGGTCTGGCTTGGAACAAAATGGAAGTGGCAACAAAGTAGCCTTTTTTTATAAAATTGAAAAATATGCCAGAGACCACCCCTATTATCGGCCAGGCAGTAAAAAAAACCCTCCGGCTGGCCAATCCAATGGTCTGCACAAACCTTAATTTTAAGAATAAAAGCCATTCCTGATTCACGAAATTTCCAACATGAAAAAATGCGGCTACCTTTTCCTCGCGCTGCCCTTGTTCCTCGCCGCTCAGCCCGAAGCCAATAGTTGGTACTTTGGCTAAATGGCCGGTCTTGATTTTAGCGGTGGCAACCCCGTACAATTACTCGACGGCGCCATCGAAACTTTCGAAGGCTGTGCCACCTACTGTAGCCCCACCGGGCAGCTCCTGTTTTACACCAATGGTGGTGGCCGCGACCCCCTGCAATCTGGCGGACAACCCTCTGGCAAAATCTGGAACCGCAACCACGAGGTGATGTACGACATGGGTTTTGCCGAAGGCGGCGGTTTTAGCGCCAAGCAATCTTCCCTCATCACACCCAAGCCGGAGGCCGATTCGGTGTACTACCTCTTCACCATGGAAGAAAATGAATTCGACTTCGGAGGCACGGTCGCAAGCCAGCCCCAGGGCCGGGGCTTGTCTTATTTCGAGGTAGACATGCGCCTGAACGGCGGCCTGGGCGGTGTCACAGTAGCCGACGAGCGCATCTACGTGCCCGCCTACGAAGGCCTCACCGGCACCCTGCATGCCGACGGCGACAAGTATTGGATCATCACCTTCCAAAATGACCAGAATATCAACCAATTCGTGGTCGTCAATGCCGACGGCAGCGGTTTCGGCAACCAGGACGTCAGCCTCCAACTCGTGGGTTTCGACTTCCCCATCGAGGCGCCACTAAAAATGACACCGGCCGGCAACTGGCTGGCTACGGGCAACTACCTTTTCGCCTTCAACAAGGCCACCGGACAGATCGACGTGGCCAACCCCCTGGCCTACAGCACTACCGGAGCCAATGCCTTCTCCTTCACCCAGGACAGCCGCTACTTCTACTTCATCGACAACGCCGCGGAAGTGAAACGCCTGGATATGACGGCGACCGATATCGTCGGTTCTGCCACCACCGTGGCCACCGGACCGGCAAACATTTCCCTTGCCTCCCAAATGCAAATGGCCAACAACGGATTCCTCTACTTCCTGTCGGCTAACAACAGCTTTGCGCAGACTTACCTCGGAGAAATCCACTGCCCGGCGGCACCCAATCCCTCGGTTGACTTCGCCCTTTTTACGTATGACAACCCCGCAAACGAATTTTTCCTGGGCTTGCCCAACTATACCGACCACATCTTCCGCCGCTCCTTCCGCGACAGCATTCGCCTACAGCCGGACACCCTGACGCTGTGTGCGGGCGAAATAACTACCCTCACCACCCCGCTTGACGGACCTATCTACTTGTGGTCCACGGGCGCTGATACGCCCAGCATTACCGTCGACCAGGGGGGCACCTACCGGGTGACCGTGACGGATGACTGTGGTTATTTGACCATCAAAAATTTCCTGGTACAAACCCTGCCCAGAGTGGAACTGACCCTCACCTTCCCGGTCGATATCGACTATTGCGTGGGGGATACCATCATCCTCGTTGCCTCGACCAGCAACCCCACCGACACCCTGCGGTGGTCCACCGGCGCCACCACGGCGCGGATTGGCGTGACGGAAACGGATACCTATACGGTGACGGCTACCAACACCTGCGGGGAAGCCACCGCCGGCGCCACGCTTACGTTTGAGGATTGTGAACCCATCGTCGAATGCGGGCTCCAGGTGCCCAACATTTTTTCGCCCAACCGGGACGGCATCAACGATGTTTTCGGGGTATTCACCAACTGCGAACCTACCGACTTCCAGTTGCGCATCTACTCCCGGTGGGGCAAGCTCATCTACAGCTCCAACGACTACACCGCCCCCTGGGAAGGTGGCTACAACGGCGCTCCGGCACCGGCCGACGTGTACATCTACTACCTCACCTACCAGCTACCCGACGATTCGGAACGGCAGACGGTGAAGGGAGATTTAACTTTGGTACGTTAGGAAAAAATAAGGCGCTTACCGCAACGTTGCATCGGGACAATGAACTGCGGCCAGCGCCTGGTGTACATGGCGCCCGGAAAATCGGCAATAGCCGGTTGGCTGGCTGGCAAAAAAAATCCCCACAGCACCTGCTGCGGGGACAAAATCAAATTTTTCACCAAAAAATTTGATCCTTATTTATTCCTAATGTTTGCCTGAGCCGCCGCCAGGCGGGCAATGGGTACCCGAAAAGGCGAGCAACTCACGTAGCTGAGCCCGGCCCGGTGGAAGAAATCGATGGAAACGGGGTCACCGCCGTGTTCACCGCAGGCCCCCAGTGGGATGTCGGGCCGTACCCGGCGGCCTTTTTTCACGGCATCCCGCACCAGGCGGCCGACACCATTCTCGTCGATGGTCGTAAACGGATCCGCATCGATAATCTTTTCTTTGAGGTAGACGGGTAGAAAATGGCCAATATCATCGCGGGAAAAGCCGAAGGTCATCTGCGTCAGGTCGTTGGTGCCAAAGGAGAAAAATTCCGCGTGTGCGGCAATCAGGTCGGCCGTCAGGGCAGCGCGCGGCACTTCAATCATGGTGCCGACGTGGTAGGGCAGCCGCTCTCCGTAATCGGCAAAAACGGCTTCAGTGGTTTTGCGAATGATCGCTTCCTGCTGGATAAATTCCCGGGATCGCCCGATCAGGGGAACCATGATTTCGGGAAAGACCACAATACCACGGCGTTTTTGGTTCAGCGCCGCTTCCAGAATAGCGCGGGTTTGGACAGCCGTGATTTCGGGAAAGGTAATCCCCAAGCGACAGCCGCGGTGGCCGAGCATCGGGTTGGCTTCCGAGAGGCTCATCACCTTTTGCTGCACCTCCTGCAGGCTAACGCCCAGGATATCGGCCATCTCCTGCTGGTTCCCGACTTCGTGGGGCAGGAATTCGTGCAGGGGTGGATCGAGCAGGCGGATCGCCACGGGTAGGTCATGCATTGCGGCAAACAACCCTTCGAGTTCCTTGCGCTGCATCGGCAGGATTTTATCCAGCGCCTTGACGCGACCTGCGGTGTCGTCAGCCAGGATCATTTCGCGCACGGCCAAAATCTGGTCGCCGTGGAAGAACATGTGTTCGGTACGGGCCAGCCCAATGCCCTGGGCGCCAAAAACCCGGGCGGCTTGCGCATCCTCGCCGGTATCGGCATTGGCGCGTACCAGCAGCCGGGCGTGGCGGTCGGCGAGGGTGAGCAGGTTGTCGAGCGCTTCGTTCAGCCCCGCTTCACTGGTTTCGATCTTACCCGCATAGACCTCGCCGGTGCTCCCGTTGAGGGAGATCCAGTCGCCTTCACGGAGTGTAACGTCGCCCACCGAAAGGGAGCGTTTCTTGTAATCAACCAGCACCTCGCCAGCCCCGGACACGCAGCATTTGCCCATCCCGCGGGCTACGATGGCCGCGTGGGAGGTCATGCCGCCTTTGGTGGTCAGGATGCCCTGAGCCAGGTTCATGCCGCGCAGGTCTTCGGGCGAGGTTTCCTGGCGGACGAGGATCGTCGCCTTTCCCGCAGCAGCCTGAACTTCGGCGTCGTCGGCAAAAAAGACGAGCTGCCCACTGGCCGCCCCCGGAGAGGCCGGTAGCCCGCGGACTATGACCTGGGCCCTGGCGAGGGCCGCCGGGTTGAAAACCGGGTGGAGCAACTCATTGATCCGGTTGGGTTCGACCCGCAGAAGGGCCGTTTCTTCGTCGATCATACCCTGCTGGAGCATATCCATAGCGATCTTTACCATCGCTGCCCCCGTTCGCTTGCCGTTGCGGGTTTGGAGGATCCACAACTTGCCTTCCTGAACGGTAAATTCGATATCCTGCATGTCCCGGTAGTGGTTCTCCAGGTGGGTTTCGTAGATCAACAACTCCTTGAAGACCGCGGGCATGACCTCTTCCAGAGAAGGGTACTTGCTGGCGCGTTCGGCTTCGCTCACGTTCGTCAGCTTAGCCCAGCGCCGCGAACCTTCCAGCGTCACTTCCTGGGGCGTGCGGATGCCCGCCACGAAGTCTTCGCCCTGGGCGTTGACGAGGAACTCGCCGTGAAACAAATCTTCGCCGGTGGCAGCATTGCGGGTGAAAGCAACCCCCGTGGCACTGTTGTTGCCCAGGTTGCCGTAGACCATCGCCTGCACGTTGACGGCCGTACCCCATTCCGCCGGAATCTGGTTCAGTTTGCGGTACAGTTCGGCCCGGCTGTTGTTCCAACTCTCAAAGACCGAAAAAATGGCCTGCCACAGTTGGGTCCAGGGATCATCCGGAAAAGCCTGTCCGGTTTTTTCCAGGATCAGCGTTCGGAAGCGAGCTACGATCATTTGCAGATCCGCCACATCCAGGTCGCGATCGTCCTTAATCCCCCGTTCCACCTTGACGGCATCGATGATGATTTCGAAGGGGTCTTCCTCTTCTTTTTCTGCTTTTAACCCCATGACCACATCGCCGTACATCTGTACCAGGTGGCGGTAGGAGTCCCAGGCAAAACGAGGATCACCCGTTTTACGGCTCAGCCCTTCCACTACTTCGTCGTTCAAACCGAGGTTCAGCACGGTATCCATCATCCCGGGCATTGAAGCCCGCGCACCAGAACGGACGGAAATCAGCAAGGGGTTGCCCGGGTCACCAAAACGGGTACCCATGATGGTCTCCAACGTGGCAACCCCTTGTTCTACTTCCTCGCGGATGGCGGCAAAACCAACTTCCACGCCCTTTTGATTGTAGAGGGTACAAACTTCTGTGGTAACGGTAAAGCCCGGAGGTACGGGCAGCCCGATCCGGCTCATTTCCGCCAGGTTGGCACCTTTGCCCCCCAGGAGGTTTTTCAGTTGCGCATGGCCTTCAGCCTGCCCATCACCAAAAGTGTAGACGTACTTTTTAGCGGTCGTGGTAGGGATCGACGTTGTAGTTTGAGATTCCTGCATACCTGGTTTTTTCAACAAAGTAAAGGACCGCAGCTCACTAGGGGTATAACCAGAATCATCAACGACTCTGACTTTTCTCACCATCGTCAACCACTAATCAGTGCATTTTAGCGAGAGGAATATTCCCTGGTTCTAAATCCGACAGGATGGAAAATAGCAATACCGATCTTTTGATCCGCGAGGCCGACCGCCTGATTGACACCGCAACGGAAGAATTGCAGCGTGCTGAAGAAGATGTGATTACGCACCTTATTTGTGTCAACTCCCGTCAATCTATATTGAACTACCTCATCGCTTTCCTTCACCGCAATGGAGAAGCCGCGAAAAAACCCGTCACCATGGCAGGCCTGCTGGATCAGTGCCGGGCCCTTGATGGCCGGTTCCACCTCATTGACCTGACCCCCATCAACTGTCGGTTCAAAGCACAAGAAGACGATTACTGCCTGCACGTGGAGAAAGTAGCCGAATGCCTGCAGATCGCCCGGCAAACCCAAGCTATTACCCACGATACTTCTCCCGCCTATTAAGGAGAACAATTGGGCAATTGGATTGCAAAGCCTGCCAGATTGCCGGTGTAACTTATCTCTTTCAGCATTTGAATAAGATTCATAATGAGCCAACAAAAAAAAGTCGTTAAGTATCCAGGCGTACGGGTGGCCATGGATGGTAATACCGCCGCCATCATGTGCGAACGGGAATCTACCGACGCTGCCGGTGCCTATCCGATCACCCCCTCGACGCAGATGGGAGAATACTGGGCCGACGCGGCTGCCAAAGGCCACCTGAACATCTCCGGACGGCCCCTCATCTTCATCGAACCGGAAGGGGAACACGCGGCTGCCGCCGTGACCGCTGGCCTGTCGATGACGGGTTTGCGGGCAGCCAATTTTTCCTCCGGCCAGGGGATCGCCTACATGCACGAATCCCTTTACGCCGCCGTCGGCAAACGGCTGACCTACGTCCTCAACATCGGCAGCCGGGCCATGACCAAATCGACGCTCAACGTGCACGCCGGTCACGATGACTACCACGCCATCGACGACACGGGATTTTTTCAGCTTTTCGCCAAAAAGGCCCAGCACGTGGCGGACCTCAATATCATCGCTCACCGCGTAGCTGAACTGGCCCTGACGCCGGGCATCGTCGCGCAGGACGGTTTCCTGACGACCCACCTCATCGAGTCCCTGCTACTGCCCGAGCGGGAGTTGATCGCCGAATTCCTGGGCCGCCCCGACGATATCATCACCACTCCAACCCCTGCGCAACGGATCATCTACGGCGATACCCGCCGCCGCATCCCCGAATTGTGGGACGTAGACAACCCTATGATGGCCGGTATTGTCCAGAACCAGGATTCGTACATGCAAAGCGTTGCCGCCCAGCGGCCTTTCTTCTTCGACCACATCCAGGAACTCACCGACCAGGCCTTCGCTGACTTCGAAGCGCTCACCGGCCGCAGCTACGCCCGCGTGATGAGCTACCGGGCTGCCGACGCCGACTACCTGATCCTGGGCCAGGGGAGTGTCATCCCCAGCGCGGAGGCCGTCGCTGATTACCTGCGGGAAACCCGCGGCATCAAGGTCGGGGTCGTCGATCTGGTCATGTTCCGGCCCTTCCCCGCCGACCTCATCGGCAACATCTTGCGCGGCAAAAAAGGCGTCACCATTCTGGAACGCCTGGACCAGCCGCTGGCTGCCGATCTGCCGATTGCCCGCGAAATCCGCACCGTTATGTCCAAGTGCCTCGAAAACGGAGCGGCCGGCAAACACCATTTGCCTTACCCCGACCTGCCCGTCTACGGCACCAATGATATGCCCGCCATCTCTTCGGGCTCCTTCGGATTGGGTAGTCGCGACCTGCAACCTGAAGGCCTCATCGGCGCCATTGAAAACATGGTGCCCGGCGGCAAACGCAAAAAGCAATTCTACCTGTCCATCGATTTCATTCGCGACCAACCCTATACCCCCAAACAAAAGGGCTACCAGGAAACCATCGAGGAAGCCTACCCGCACGTGAAAGAACTGGCGATCCACGGTTCGGAAAACCCCAACCTCATGCCCAAGGATGCCATCACCGTGCGCTTCCACTCGGTGGGCGGCTGGGGTGCCATCACCACGGGTAAAAACCTGGCGATGACCTTGTACGACCTCCTCGGTTACGACATCAAAGCCAACCCCAAGTACGGCTCCGAAAAGAAGGGGCAACCCACCACTTACTACCTGGCGGCGGCCGCGGAACCCATCCGGATCAATTGCGAATACATCTTCGTGGATGTGGTTCTCTCCCCCGACCCCAATGTGTTCAAACACACCAATGCGCTGGCGGGGTTGAAAAAAGGAGGCTGCTTCATCATCCAAAGCGAACGCAAACGCCCCGAAGAAGTGTGGGCAGATATTCCCCTGCCCTACCAAAAGGTGATCATCGACCAGGGCATCCGCATTTTTTACATCGACGGTTTCCGGATTGCCCGCGAGGAAGCCACCGACCCTGAATTGCAACTGCGCATGCAGGGCATCGCCTTCCAGGGCGCCTTTTTTGCGGCTTTGCCCATCATGGGTAAAGCCAACCTGACGGAAGAAACCCTCCTCCAGGCCATCGAAGACCAGCTGCAACACAAATTTGGTACCAAAGGCCAGCGCGTGGTTGATGACAACATGCGGGTGGTGAAACGCGGCTTCGACGAAGTGCGCGAAATTGTGCAGAAAGTGCTGGGCAACCCGGAGGTAGCCCGGCAAAACGGCCAGGCCGCTCCAGCTATTCCGACGATGTTGAAATCCACCCCCCAGAGCGCCTCCCAGTTGAGCGACATCCACCGCTTCTGGGAGCAGACCGGCAATTTTTACCAGCGCGGCCTGGGCAATGACAACATCACCGACCCCTTCATCGGCCTCAGCGTGATGCCTTCCACCACCTCCCTGTTCCGGGACATGACCTCCATCCGCTTCGAACACCCGAAGTGGCTACCGAATAACTGCACGGCTTGTGGCAAGTGTTATACCGCCTGTCCGGATACCGCTATTCCCGGACTGGTGAGCGACCTGGCCGACGTACTGGATACGGTCCTCCGGCGCGTCCAGAAAAAACAGGAAAAATTGCAGTTTTTGCCCAAGGCCGTTCGCCTGCTGGAAGGCCGTGTCCGCCAATTACTCCAGGCTTCGCACAACGGTGCCACCGTCAATGCCCTCGTCCAGGAAGCCATCGACGGCCTGATCGCCGAAAGCCCGGATGGGCCCATGCTGGGCAAGGAATTTGGTTGGTTCCGCGAGGAATTGGGCGACTTTAAATTCGCCCTCACCCGACCTTACTTCGAGGTTCCCGAAAAAGCGGCGGCGGGTAGTGGCGGTTTATTCAGCATTACCATCAACCCGACCACCTGCAAAGGCTGCAAGGAATGCATCGAAGTGTGTGAAGATGACGCCCTGGTCGCCATGGTTCAAACCGCGGAATCGATCGCCCACCTGCACAAAGACTGGGAACTGTGGATGGACTTACCCACCACCCCCGACAAGTACAAGCGCGTGAGCGACCTGGAAGAAAAAATCGGTCCGCTGGAGACCATCCTCCTGGACAAGAAAACCTACCAAACTTTCGCCAGTGGCGACGGTGCCTGTCTGGGCTGTTCCGAAAAATCGGTCGTCCACCTCTTCACGGCTACCGTCGAGTCGTTGATGCAACCGCGCATTGAGAAACACCTGGCCCACCTCGACGACCTCATCAAGCGCCTGGAGCAGCACATCCAGCAAAAATTAATGGGCACGGTCGATCTCGGGGATTCCTCCCTCCTGGACCGGATTATGGCCGAGTCCGGTGATACCGACCTCACGATGGCGGGTATTGCCAAAAAGATGGAAACGGCCAAAGGCAGTGAACCGATCGACCAGGCGTGGCTCAAATCCACTACGCAGGTGCTCGCCCGCCTGAAGCACCTGAAGTGGAAATACACCCAGGGCACCACTGGCCGCGGGCGCGCCAACATGGGGATGTGCAACGCCACCGGTTGTACGTCGGTATGGGGCAGCACCTGGCCGTACAACCCCTATCCCTTCCCCTGGGCCAACCACCTGTTCCAGGATTCTACCTCCATGGCCATGGGGATTTTCGAAGGCCACATGGCTAAGATGGCCGATGGCTTCAAGGCTATCCGCCAGGCCGAACTGGAGCTGGCCAGCAGCTATGATCCCCGCCAGCACGACGAGTTTTTCACCTACTTCACCTGGCAGCAGTTCACCGACGAAGAATGGCTGCTGTGCCCGCCGGTGGTGACGCTGGGCGGCGACGGCGCCATGTACGATATTGGCTTCCAGAACCTGTCGCGGATGATGGCTTCCGGCAAGCCCATCAAAGTCATCGTCGTGGATACCCAGGTGTACTCCAACACCGGTGGCCAGGCCTGCACCTCTGGATTCATCGGGCAGGTGTCCGATATGGCCCAGTACGGCAAGGTGTGGAAAGGCAAATCCGAGGCCCGCAAAGAGATCGGCCTGATCGCCATGGCCCACCGCACCACCTACGTCTTGCAAGGCTCGCTGGCCAATACGAGCCAGATGATCGAAGGCTTCATCGATGGCCTGATGACCAAACGACCCGCCCTCTTCAACCTGTACACCACCTGCCAACCGGAACACGGCGTAGGCGACGACCTGGGTGTACACCAGGCCAAACTGGCGCTGGAGTCGCGGGCGTACCCGATCTTTAAATACAATCCCGACAAGGGCGTCGACCCGGCCGCGGCTTTCGACCTGAGCGGCAACCCCGCCCTGCACGAAGACTGGCCCACCTACCAGCTGAAATACCTCGACTACGGCCAGCAGAAAACCATGGAGCTTGCCATGACCTTCGCCGATTTTGCCCTCACGGAAGGCCGCTTTCGCAAACACTTCCGCAAGGTGCCACGCGATGCCTGGAACGACAACATGGTGGTCCTGGCCGATTTTCTGCTGCTGGACGAAGCTGATCGGGAAGGCAAATTCCCCTACATCTGGGCGGTCGACCGCGAACAACACCTCCAACGGGTGCTGGTAGCCAAACCGATCGTAGACTCCTGCGAAGAAAGACGCGACTTCTGGACCATGCTGCGGGCGCTCGCCGGGGTCAAACCCACACCGGTTGTCGAAGAAGACCTGGAAAGCCGGATTCGCAACGAAGTGGTCGGAAAAATCGCCCAGGGCTTGCTCCAGCTGGCGGGCGGCGAAGGCACGGGCATTACCGCGCTGGCTAACGACGCAGCCCCCCTGGCGACCACCCCCGCTGCGACCGCCCCGCCAACCGGCAACGGCAACTACCTGGCGCCCTGGCTCGAAACCAACAGCTGTACTTCCTGCGATGAATGCACGAAGCTCAATCCTGCCATTTTTGCCTACAACGAAAACAAAAAAGCTTACATCAAAAACCCGCTCGGCGGGCCTTACCAGGACCTGGTGCGGGCAGCCGAAAAATGTCCCGCGCGCATCATCCACCCCGGCCTGCCTGCCGACCGCAGCGCAAAGGATATCGACAAGTGGATCAACCGGGGCGAAAAGTACAATTAGACACCCATGAAGCTATTCAATTTTCGATCGAATACCTTTCGCCACGGTGTCCATCCACCGGCGCACAAAAGCGAAACCAGCGGTTTGCCGATCCGGCAATTTCCGTTTGCGCCGCTGCTCGTGTTGCCGGCTGCCCAACACATTGGAACGCCCTCCGCGATCATTGTCCGCGAAGGGCAGGAGGTAACCCGGGGGCAGGTGCTGGCCGAGGCCGTGGGCTACGTGTCGGTACCGCTCCACGCCCCCGTTTCCGGCACCGTGCGCAAGCTCGCCAACGTGCCCACCCTGGGCGGCAAAATGGTGCCAGGCATCTACCTCGAAGCTTTTCCCTTCTCCACCCAGGAAGTACTTACAACGACCCCCATCCATGTGGAGACCGCCAGCGCGGAGGACATCCTGCAGGGCATACAAAATGCCGGAATTGTCGGCCTGGGAGGCGCGGGATTCCCTACCCACGTGAAGCTGAAAGTTCCGGAAGGGAAGACCTGCGAAGTGCTGCTGATCAATGGCATCGAATGCGAGCCCTACCTGACCACCGACCACCGGGTGATGCTGGAGCAAGCCGATGCTATTTTCCAGGGCATCCGCTACCTGATGAAAGCTACGGGTGCCCAACGCACCATCATCGGTGTTGAAGCCAACAAACAAGACGCCGCCGACCACCTGGCGGCCCGGATTCCGGCGGGGGCACCCATTGCGGTGGCCGTCATGCCCGTCAAATATCCGCAGGGAGCTGAAAAAATGCTGGTCACTTCGGTGCTCGGGGTCGAGGTTCCTTCCGGCGGCCTGCCCATCGACGTGGGCGCCATCGTCGTCAACATAGCTACGACCGCCGAGATCGGCCGGCTACTGCCCTACGGGCGCGGCATCCAGGAGCGCGTGATCACCATCACCGGCCCCGGGGTGAAAAAGAAAGGCAACTACCTTATCCCCATCGGTACGCCTTTGCGCTTTGTGTTGGAGCAGGTCGGCGTGACCGACACCATCAGCGAAGTCTACCTGGGCGGCCCCATGATGGGCACTGCGGTCTCCAATCTCGATATTTCCATCGTAAAAGGAACTTCCGGGGTGGTGGTCTTTACGGAAGAAGCTGTTCGCGCCGATCAGCACATCTACCCCTGCATTAAATGCGGCGCCTGCCTGGCGGCCTGCCCCATTTCCCTCAACCCTTCGAAGCTGGGCATTTTAGCCAAATTTGAAGCTTACGACGAAATGGCCACCCACCACCACCTGATGGATTGCTTTGAATGCGGTGCCTGCTCCTACGTTTGTCCGTCGCACATTCCGCTGGTGCAGTATTTCCGCTTGTCCAAGTCCATCGTCAGGAAACGCCAAAATGCCCAAAAGCCCGCTGCTGATGCTTAACAAAACCCTCCATATCAGCACCTCTCCGCACCTTGTGAAGGGGGTGAGCACCGATCAGATCATGCTGAACGTGGTATTGGCGTTGCTGCCAGTGGCTGTCTTTTCGGTCTATGCCTTTGGGCTGAACGCCCTGCTGCTGCTCACGACCACCACCCTGGCTTGTGTGCTGACGGAGCTCGGGTTGTGTCGATTAGCCAGCCAGGCCAGCACCGTGGCCGACTGGTCGGCGGTCATCACGGGTTTGTTGTTGGGGCTCACCCTCCCCCCGATCTTCCCCCTCTGGATGGCGGGGGTAGGTGGTGTGATCGCGATTGCGCTGGGGAAATTCATCTTTGGTGGCCTCGGGTACAATATCTTCAATCCGGCGCTGGTAGGCCGCGCGTTCCTGCAGGCCGCTTTTCCGGCAGCCATCACCACCTGGTACCCGTCCTTCCTGCCCGACCGGTTTGAGCACCTCGCGGGTTCGGTGCTCACTTTTCCCCTGCTGGCACCCCAAGTAGATGGGATTAGCGGCGCTACGCCCCTGGCGGCTTTCAAATTCGAGCAGGTGACGACGGCCACCTCCGACCTCTTCCTGGGGCTGACCAGTGGTTCTGCTGGCGAAACCTGTGCCCTCCTGATCTTGCTCGGCGGCCTGTATCTGGCTGCCCGCAACATGCTCAACTGGCGCATTCCGCTGGCGGTACTGGGCAGTGCCTTCCTGCTCAGTGGCATCCTCTACCTGGTGGACAGCCAGGTGTACCCTTCGCCGGTGTTCATGCTCTTTTCCGGCGGCCTCCTGCTGGGAGCCGTCTTTATGGCTACCGACATGGTGGCCTCCCCGCTCACCCCGCTGGGGGTGGTCATTTACGGCGCAGTCATCGGCTTTCTGACGATCATCATTCGGATCTGGGGTGGCCTGCCCGAAGGCGTCATGTACGCCATCCTGCTGGCCAATGCCTTGTCGCCGCACATCGACCAATGGCTGCAACCCCGGGTTTATGGAACCACCAAAAAACCGGCACCATGAGCGCAACGCAACAACGGACGGCGGAATCATCGGCCAACACCCGCAAGATGCTGCAGGCGATGGTGGGATTGGGCATCAGCTGTGCCCTCCTCATCGTGCTGACCTACGAAGGAACCCTGCCGCGAATCGAACAAAACAAGGCCGCGGCCCTGGAAGCAGCCGTCTTCCAGGTCTTGCCGGGCATCGTCACGATGACGCCTTTTGTCGTGGACGAAAACGGAGATTTCCGGCC
>Ga0075467_10002952_pt1 | contig 13232 bp, 14 predicted proteins | sample DEB08_DNA_9_FD_75067 | JGI IMG/M metagenome (GOLD analysis project Ga0075467, IMG submission 75067) | Aqueous microbial communities from the Delaware River and Bay under freshwater to marine salinity gradient to study organic matter... | ecosystem: Environmental > Aquatic > Marine > Coastal ...
ACCACAAGGGCAAAACGCTTACAAAGGCACGGCCACCACGGCCGCGCAATCGCCCGCCTGCACCAACCCCGGCGCATGGCGCGCAACAAACAGGCCAGTGCGCCCGGCGGTCAGATGGGTCGGCGCAAGCCCGGTGGCGTCAAGCGGCCAGATGCGCGCCACCGGCTGCCCAGCGGACACCGTTGCCCCCAGATCGACCAAAGGCTCGAACATGCCAGCGCTCTCTGCGAAGGTGAAACAATCACCATCTGGCATATCCAGCATCGTGGTGGGCGAAACCTCGGGTCGGCCCTCCAGCAATCCACCGTGGATCAGCAGGTTCCTGACGCCGCGTTTGGCAATCGCCACGGTTTCGGCCCGCGCCATGCCTGCGCCACCCAGTTCGGTGGTGACCAACACCTTGCCCAAGCGTTCCACCACGCCGTCGAACATGCCGGTATCGTCGATCTCCAGCATCTTGACAGTGTAGGGGGCTGCAAAGGTCAGCGCAGCGGCGGCGCACGCCGCGTCGTGCGCGGGGTCCGGCAATACGTGGCTGGCAGCGAAGGGCAGGAAATCAAGCGTCTTGCCCCCCGAATGGATATCAAGCACCAGATCGGCCATCGGCAACAGGTGCCGTGTGAGGTAATCGGCGATCTTCGCCGTCGCCGTGCCTCGGGCATTGCCGGGGAACGCGCGGTTCATGTTCACCCCGTCAATCGGCGACACGCGGGTGCCCGCGCGGACGGCGGGCGTGTTCAGTTGCGGCACGATGATGACCCGCCCCGCAACCAAGCCCGGATCCAGTGAAAGCGCCAGATCATGCAGCGCGATCATGCCCTCGTATTCATCACCATGGTTGCCCGCCACGAGCAGCGCGGTTGGCCCCGCCCCGCCGTTCACGACACAGATGGGCAGCATCACATGCCCCCACGCGCTGTCATTGCGGGAATGGGGAAGGCGCAAGAACCCGTGGTGCTTGCCCGGTGCGTCGAATGCGACCGTCGGCGTCATTTGACAGACAACGCACGCGGGAGCGAGGACAGGCATTCCACCCCCGTTTCGGTGATCAAGATTGGTTCGGTAATCTCAAGCCCTCCATCATCGAGCCATAGGGCAGGCATGAAATGGAACGTCATGCCGGGTTTGAGGATACTGGTATCGCCGCGCCGAAAACTCATCGTCCGCTCGCCCCAATCCGGCGGATAGCTCAGGCCGATTGCATAGCCGCAGCGGCTGTCCTTTTCGAAGCCCAGCCGGTTCAGGGTGGCGTTGAAGGCATTTGCGATATCTTCACAGGTATTGCCCGGTTTCGCCATCGCAAGGCCGGCGTCGATCCCCTCCACCACCGCTGCCTCGGCGCGGCGGTATTTGGCGGGCGGCTCGCCCAGAAACAAGGTGCGGGATTGCGGGCAATGGTAGCGACGATAGCAGCCGGCAATCTCGAAAAACGTGGCCTCGCCCGCCTCCATCGGCTTGTCATCCCATGTCAGGTGCGGCGCGGTGGCATCCATGCCGGAAGGCGTCAGCGGAACGATGGCAGGGTAATCGCCCCAATGCCCGTTCGCGCCCAAAATGCCGGCGCGGCTGATTTCTGCCACCAAGGCGTTCTTCGGAAGGCCGGGTTGCGCGACCTCCAAGATCACCTCGTGCATGCGCTGCACGATGCCGGCGGCGCGGCGCATATAGACGATTTCCTGCGGTGATTTCACCGCACGCTGCCAGTTTACAAGCCCCGTGGCATCAAACAGATCAGCATCAGGCAACCCCCGCTCCAACGCGCGGTGTGCGGCGGCGGAATAGTAATAGTTATCAAGTTCAACGCCAATCCGCCCTGCCCCGGCGCCATGGTCCGTCAACAGATTGGCCAACGTCTCATGCGGGTGTTTCGCGGGGTTCTGGACATAGGTATCGTCATAGCCGATGACCGCGTCATCTTGCATCCACACGGTGCGCAGCGCACCCAGCGCATCCATCGCTCGGCCCCACCACAGCGGTTCGCCCTTCTGGCCCAGAACCACCGCTTGATGCACGTAGAACGACCAGCCGTCATACCCCGTCAGCCAAGCCATGTTGGACGGGTCCGTCACCACCAGCCAGTCAAGGCCCCGCACGGCCATTTCGGCGCGGGTGCGGACGATACGGGCGAGGTATTCCTCGGTCGGAAAATTATGAATGCGTGAGACCATTCCTGATATGGCACCGCGCCAAGCCGATCCGTCAATCGCTTACGTCAGATATGTGCTTGGGCGGGCAAAATTTCGGCAGGCACCCGGTCAGCCCTCTGGCGGGGTCGGGTCCAGAGGATCCTCGTCGACGCCCGGTTCGGCCTCTGCAGGCCCACCAAAGGTAATCCCGACCTCCATCGCGCCGATCACCCGCGCGATCGCGTTGCTGTTGTCGCGGAGCGGCTCAGTCACAATCGACACCGCTGCAAATGCAAAACCAAGGCCTGCGGCGGTCAGAACGACCCAATCCACCTGAACAACGCCGTCTTCATCCGAAAGGAACGACATACTCATCACCCATTTATCAAATCGTTACGCAACAAGACACACGGCACGGCTAGTCATCGATTAAGGCACGAATGTGCGCAGATCGTGTCATACTTGTGGCGAAAACATCATCCTTAACGGCGTTGCGTTTACCCCCTTAAAACGCCTAGCTTTCAGTTAACCCAGATGAAGGATGCATCATGCTGACCAACGACCAACTCTCGAAATGGGATCGCGAGAATTTCATGCACCCATCCACCCATCTGGCGCAGCACGCGCGGGGGGATACGCCGGGCAGGATCATCAAGACGGCCGAAGGGTGCTACATCACCGACCGCGACGGCAACCGCATTCTGGATGCATTCGCAGGGCTTTACTGCGTCAACATCGGCTATGGTCGTCAGGAGGTCGCCGAGGCGATCGCGGCACAAGCCCGCGAACTTGCCTATTTCCACGCCTATGCTGGCCACGGGACCGAAGCATCGATCACGTTGTCAAAGATGGTGATGGACCGCGCGCCCGACCACATGTCCAAGGTCTATTTCGGACTTGGCGGATCGGATGCGAACGAAACGAACATCAAGTTGGTATGGTACTACAACAACATCCGCGGCCTGCCGCAGAAGAAAAAGATCATCAGCCGGTGGCGCGGCTATCACGGGTCCGGCCTGATGACTGGCAGCCTGACCGGGCTCAGCCTGTTTCATCAGAAATTTGACCTGCCGCTCAACAACGTGCTGCACACCACCAGCCCTTATTACTATCGTCGCGCAGACATGACCCAGACGCCCGCGCAGTTCACCGCACAATGCGCCGCGGATCTGGAGGAACTGATCGACCGCGAAGGTGCAGATACAATCGCGGGCTTCATCGCCGAGCCGATGCTGGGAACTGGCGGCATTGTCCCGCCACCGCCGGGCTATTGGGAAGCGATCCAGCCGATCCTGACCAAGCATGATATCTTGCTGATCGCAGATGAGGTCGTGACCGGATTTGGCCGTCTGGGCACCATGTTCGGCAGCCCCCATTACGGCATGACGCCCGACATTATCACCATCGCGAAGGGTCTGACCTCGGCGTATGCGCCGCTGTCGGGGTCAATCCTGTCGGACAAGGTATGGAAGGTTCTGGAGCAGGGCACCGACGAATACGGGCCATTGGGCCACGGCTGGACCTATTCGGCGCACCCCATCGGGGCGGCCGCCGGGGTTGCGAACCTGAAGGTGATCGATAGCCTGAACCTTGTGGCGAATGCGGGCGACGTCGGCCCCTACCTGACCCAGCAACTGGCGCAGGCCATCGGCGATCATCCCCATGTCGGTGAGGTGCGCGGCGAAGGCATGCTGTCGGCGGTTGAACTGGTCAAGGACCGCGACAGCCGCACCTTCTATGATGCGGCGGACAAGATAACGCCGCAGGTCGTGGCCGCCATGGGTCGGCGCGGCGTCATTGCGCGCGCCATGCCGCAGGGCGACATCATCGGCTATGCGCCGCCGCTCTGCCTGACCCGCGCCGAGGCGGATATCGTCGTGGACGCCACAACCGCAGCGATCACCGAAGTTTTGGGATAAGGGGCCATACTTGGCATGGCAGACCCGGCCCACGACGATGCGCAGGGCGACCACGGCTGGCGCCGTGGTATCGGCCAGCGGCCCCGAGCGGCGCGCCCGACGCTCAGGGCCGCTTCGTTCGGTGATAGGGCCGGTGCGAGCGCCCAGTGTTCCCCCCTGCCATCTGGTCTGCAGATCACGTTGACGATGGCGTCATGACCGGGTCGGCTCCTACTTGTCCAAACTGCGGCTACGGCTTCGAGGGGCTGCGCAAGTCCACCCGGATGCACGACTGCCCGTCTTGCGGAACCACGCTGTTTCGGGAAACGGACGCCTTGGCCCCCATCGGCGATCATGGGGACATGCATGATGTCGCCATGCTGCTTGGTCTGGGCGATACCGTAGCCCTCGGACAACGCCGTTATGACATCATCGGCCATGCGCGGTTCGATTATGGGCGTGGCTGGTGGGATGAAATGTGGGCAGTCTCGGGCGATGACGGCGCATGGATCAGCATCGATGAAGGCGATGTGGTGATCCAGCGGGCTATTCCCGACGATCTGGTCCCGCGCTGGACCGAACCGCCCGTCCTTGGCGCAACCTTCACGTTCGACGGCGATGACTACCGCGTCACCGAACAAGATGCCGCCACCTGCATCGCCATTCGCGGCGAATTTCCCGAGTTGATGCAGGTTGGCGATAAACATCAGTTCTGCAACGCGACCGGCCCCGGCGGGTCGCTGTTGTCGGGCGAATTCTGGGATGGCGGTCGCACGTGGTTCGTGGGGGACTGGCTTGATCCCTTCGAAATCAAGGTGGAGCGCGCCACATGACCGCTGCGGTTCACCTGTCGTCCGTCAACTGTACGCAATGCGGTGCTGGCCTGTCTGTTCTGGGGGGCGGTCGCGTGCTGAGCCACGTGTGTGGTTACTGCGGTGCCGTGCTGGACACACAAAATGCCTACAAGGTCATCGACAGCATCGGCAAACGCGATCACCCCGCCAGCCCGGTAAACATCGGCATGACGCTGACGGCGCAGGGTGCGGAATTCACCGTGATCGGCACGATCGGCATGCTGGAGACATGGGGCGGACGCACGTGGAACTGGGTCGAACACCAACTGTTTTCCCCGACCCACGGCTATGCGTGGCTAAGCCATGAAGACGGCAATTTCACCTTTACCCGCAAGATCCGTGATTTCCCCATGCGCCACTGGCTGTCATCCCGACAGGTCGAGGCCTCCGAGACCCCGCCACACCGCAGTTTTCGGGGCGAAACCTATCGCTACTTCGAAACCACGACCGCCAAGATCGACTTCATGGAAGGCGAATTCAATTGGCGTCCCAGATTGGACGATGCCACCACGACCGTAACGCTGCTTGGCCCGAACGCCATGCTGGGCCTTGTGGACGGACCAACCGAGAGGGAGGTGGAACTGACCACCTTGCTGCCCCGAAACGCGGCAATGGCCGATCTGGGCATTCCTGTGGGTACCGCGCAGCCACCCCGCTACCATGCATTGACCCCCTACCGCCAACTGCCCGAAGAAGGCGCCATGAAACGTGCCTTTGGCGTCACTACCGTGCTGGCCCTGCTGCTGGCGCTGGCGTTTTCAATCGCCTCGGGCAGCGCGGTGTTGCAGCAAACGCGCATTCCGGTCAGCGCTCTGCCCCAAACCTATAGCTTCACGATCACCGACACCGCGCGACTGGCCAGCGTTACTTTCCGCAGCGACGTGCAAAATGCCTGGGCCGTTTTCAGCGCCGAGATAACGGGCCCGGGCGGCGCCCCGATCTTGGCCGGGTCGCGCGCGACCGAACGTTATTCCGGCGTGGATCAGGGCGAACGCTGGTCGGAAGGCAACGGGTATGGCGATTTTCGCTTTCGCCCGACCCAGACCGGGCCCCACACCGTTACCGTGGCACTGGAGGAAACAGGCACCGATGGCATCCGCCCCCAGAACGCGCAAGCCGTCGATCTGACCGTGCGGCAAGGTGTTGGCAGCGGCTTTTGGATGTTGGTCTGTGCGGGCGTCTTTGCCTTGGCTTGGGCCGCCATTCATGCCCGCGCCGCCATGCATCGCAAACGCCGCTTTGCTGGCTCGGACTGGACCGATGAGGATTAGAAAATGAACCCGTTTCGCCTTGTCATCATCGTCGGCTGTGGCATTGCGCTGCTTGGTGCCGGATACATGTCGTATTACGGCGTCGGACTGCAAAGCGGCGATCTGGCGGCCAACGCCGCTTCGCTGCGGGCGGGGTCGTCGGGCGGCGGCTACAACTCGCTTGGACGGATCAAATGAACCCACCTGAAAGGACCCCCGATGCTTGAGGCCATCCAGATTGCCGAAGTCGCTTCCATGCTGTTCTACACCACTTTGGGTCTGCTGTTGCTTTGGATCAGCTGGAAGGTGATCTCGTGGATGTCGCCGTTCTCCATCATCAAGGAGATCGAGGAGGATCAGAACACATCGCTGGCGATCCTGATCGGATCGGTTTTCCTCTCCATGGCCATCATCATCGCGGCGGTCGTCATCTCGTGACGGATAACCCGGCCGATCCGGCCGGGGTCACGCCCAAGGTCGCATGGCTGCTGGCCGCAACGTTTGTCGTCGCTGTCGCCGGTTTGATCTATGAGCTGATCGCGGCAACCATATCCAGCTACCTGCTGGGTGACTCGATCCGGCAGTTCAGCTTCGTGATCGGCGTATTCCTGTCGGCCATGGGGTTGGGGGCATGGGCCTCGCGGTTCGTGCACGACGCGCTTGGTGGCTTTGTGCGCGCCCAGATGGCCTTGGGTGTCATCGGCGGCGCCTCGGCCCCGATCCTCTTTTTCGCCTATGCGCTTTACGGCGCGGTCAGTCTGCCGCTCTACACCATCTTGATTGCCATCGGTGTGCTGTCGGGTATGGAAATTCCCCTGATCACTCGGGTCATGCAGCAAGTCGGTGCGGTCAGGTTCCGGTTCGAAAACGTGCTGACCGCCGACTATATCGGGGCATTGGCCGCCTCGCTGGCCTTTCCGCTGCTGATTATCCCGAACCTTTCCCTGATGGCCGCAAGCCTTGCGTTTGGCGTGTTGAACCTGTTGGTGGCCGGGCTTTCGCTCTACGTATTCCGCGATCATCTCGCGCGCGCGCTTTGGGTCCCTTGGGGGGCATTCTTGCTGGCGGCCATCATCGGCCTTGCCGCGTCCGAGCGTCTGGTCTCAGCCGTTGATGCGCGGCTCTTTGAGGATGAGGTGATCTTGTCCGAGCAGACCGCCTATCAGGCCATAACCGTTACCCGTTTCGATGATCGTATCCGGCTGTTCCTCGACCATTCGATCCAGTTCGATACACTTGACGAACACCGCTATCACGAGGCGCTTGTCCATCCGGCCATGGGCCTTGCCCCGCGCGTCGCCAACGTGCTGATCCTTGGCGGGGGCGACGGCATGGCCGCCCGCGAAGTGCTCCGTCATGCGGGTGTTGAAACCATCACGCTGGTCGATCTTGATCCGCGCGTGACGGAGCTGTTCTCAACCAATCCGATGCTCCGCGCCCTTAACGATGAGGCGCTGAACGATCCACGGGTGACGATCATCAACGCCGATGCCTGGGGCTATGTCGCGGATAACGATACCGTGTTCGACGTGATCATCGCAGACCTTCCCGACCCGAAATCCATCGCCTTGTCCAAGCTTTATTCGATCGAGTTCTATGCCATGCTGGCGGATCGCCTGTCGGCACAGGGCCTGTTCGTCACACAGGCGGGTTCGCCCACCTTTGCGCGCGATGCCTTCTGGATGGTGGACGCGACGCTGTCGGCCACCCGCAACCCAACGGCGCCGGCGCGAACGCTGGCGACACTTGCCTATCACACCTATGTGCCCAGCTTCGGCAACTGGGGCTTCGTCATCGCGGGGTCAGTGCTTCCCGCCGAAGGGCGCGCGCCCACACTCCCCGAAGGCCTGCGGTATTTGACAACCGACCTTTGGGTGGCCTCGCAGGTGTTTGGTCGCGATAGCGGATGGGTCGAGACCGAGGTCAACTCGATCCAAGGCCACCCGCTGGTTCCGCTTTATCATGCCGGTTGGGATTTCTGGTTTCGCTGATGCCGCTGCCGGAGGCGCGCGGCCGTATGTCGACGCCTCCAGCGGGAGCACTTGGGCCAAGAAAAAGCAGGTCTGTCCTAGCTGTTCAGGGCCTTGCGCATGGCGGTTACACCGGCCGGGGTGATGCCATGCCCGGCACCGGGTGCGACATGCAGTTCGGCAGTCGCCCCAAGGCCGCGCAAGACGCCAAGGCTGTCTTGTGCGCGCGTCACGGGGATGTGGGGGTCGCGTTCATGCACCGTGATCGTCACGGGAACACCGGTCAGGTCGGTGTCGTAGTCGAAGGTTCGGGGCGCGTGACCGTAGAGCGCATCCGTTGCGCCACCGTTCGCATCGCCGGTGCCGACCAACCCCGCAGACAGCCCAAAAACCGCCGCGACGCCACCGCGACGCGCCGCGTATTCCAAGGCAAGGCATCCCCCTTGGCTGAACCCGGCCACGGCGATCTTGTCCCGCGACAGCCCGCCGCTGAGCAACGCGTCAATCGCAGTTTCCACGGCATCCAGCCCGGCCAGCACGAATGGCTCCATCTGTTCCATCGGTGCAAGGAAGGACGTGGGCCACCATGACCGTCCGGGTGCGGTCGGCGCGGCCAAGGCCAGATTTGGCAGGCCAAGCGCCTCACCGAGGCCGAGGATATCAACCGCATCGGCACCGCGCCCGTGCACCAGCACCAAGCCGCGCGTTGCACGGCCGGGGTTCGCGCCCCCAAGAGTGATCGGGGCGCTCATGACGCGACCTTCAAGTGCGGCAGCACTCTTTCGATGCGGTCGCGGATCGGTTCATACTTGGCCGGCAACTGCAGCGAGGTGCCGAGTTTTTCGGGTGCTTCATCCACCGCGAAGCCCGGCGGATCGGTGGCAATTTCAAACAACACACCACCGGGTTCACGGAAATAAATCGCATTGAAATACTGCCGGTCGATCACGGGTGTCACGTTATGTCCGGCGTCGGCGAGGGCGGCCTGCCATTCCAGTTGCACCGCATCATCTTCAGCGCGGAACGCGATATGATGGATCGTGCCCGCCCCCTGCCGCCCGATCGATACCTGGTCGGACCGCATCAGATCCACGACGGTGCCGCGTGCGTCGCCGGGGGCCTGCAAGCGCAAGCGCTCTACGCCATCCACGGTTTCATGACCTGTCTCGACGTAACCGAAGATGTCGGTCATCAGGCGCTGCGTCGGGGCGATGTCACGTTCCCACAGGGTGACCGAGTGAAAGCCATCAAGGCTATCGTCACTTCTGCGGAGGGTTTCCACCAATTCGACAGCAGCCCCATCTGGGTCCCGCAGCGTGATCACGCGCGCCCCGAATCGTTCGAACGGCCCATCGAAATCAATCGCCCTTTCCGCCAGCCGTTCCATCCAGCCGTCGAACTTGCCAACCGGCACCGCATAGGCATAGCCCGACGCCATACCCGCGCCCATGCGACCCGGACCGGCATCGACGAACGGAAAGAACGTCAAGATCGTGCCCGGCGCACCCGATTGGTTGCCATAGTACAGATGATAGGTGCCGGGATCATCGAAATTGACCGTTTTCTTGACCAACCGCTGGTCCAGAACACCGGTGAAGAAATCAACATTGATTTGCGGTGGGCCGGAAATGGCGGTGACATGGTGAATGCCGGGAATAGAGCGGATCATGGAAGCCTCCTGTTCGTGCAAATTGGCGGGCGCCGGGGCCCGCTGTCTGCTGCGTAACATGGCGATTTCCGGCTTCGCATCAACGCACATCAGCGCGCGTATTTTGTGCATGAGTGCACCAAAGGTAAACGTTCCGTGGCATTTTGCGACGGGCGCCTAAAAACGCCCGACGATCGAGCGGGCATCTGGGAAATTTTTCAAGGGGAATGGTGGAGCCTAGCGGGATCGAACCGCTGACCTCCTGCATGCCATGCAGGCGCTCTCCCAGCTGAGCTAAGGCCCCATTCGCCGTCCGCACCTTAGCCCGGACAGCGGGTGTTTAGTGAAGGTCGAAGGGGGGTTCAAGCGAAAAAACCGCCCCCCCGACCAACCCCGGAACAACAGCCGATCAGCTGTCGTCGTCATCGTTGGTGGCGACATCGGCCAGATCATCGAGGGCGACGGTATCGTCGTCTTCATCATCGTCCAGCACGTCATCATCCAGATCATCATCGTCGTCGTCGATCGTCAGATCGTCGTCGATTACCAGATCATCATCTTCATCATCCTCAACAACGGCTTTCGCCTTTGCCGCGGGTTTCGCCTTGGCCTTTTCGGAAACAAGGCTGCGCGCGCCTTTACCCGTGTCCAGCGTCACCACCTCACCCGTGTAGGGGCTGACGATCGGATCTTTGTTCAGGTCGTAAAACCGCTTGCCTGTGGTGGGACAAACACGTTTGACGCCCCATTCCTCTTTGGACATGACACCCCCTTCAATCATCGGTATTTGGAGAATTGCGCCCAACTGCCACATCGTCGGGGGGGTGTCAAAGGCTTTCAGGCCCTGTTCCCCACCCCGTCCGAGGGCCAAAGATGGCAATGATACCGCGTCAATCAACCCATGTTCTGCCCGGCGACCCGCCCGTCGAAGTCAAGTTGCGCCGATCAACACGGGCGAAACGGTTCTCGTTGAGGGTATCGCGCGCCGATGGCCGGGTCAGCCTGAGCCTTCCGGTATGGGCGCCAGAGGCCGAGGCGCTTGCCTTCCTGCGGGAGCGGGAAAGTTGGTTGCGCGGGCATCTTGCGCAGGCCGCCGTCATGCACACCGCACAAATCGGCGTCGCCTTGCCGGTGTGCGGTGTCCTGCGCCCGGTGGAGGCCGGGGTCGGCCGTGCCGCGCGTCTTGCCGACGGCATCATCACCGTGCCGCCGGGCGCGCGGGAGGGGCCGCGTGTCAAGGCCTTGCTGACTGCGCTGGCGCGTGAGCGGCTGGCGGCGGCGGCAGGCCGTTACGCGGCCGAACTGGGCCGTCCCCATGGTCGCCTGACATTGCGCGACCCCCGCAGCCGCTGGGGCAGTTGTTCAACGCACGGCGACCTGATGTTTTCGTGGCGCCTGATTATGGCACCGCCCGCAGTGTTGAATTACGTGGCGGCCCATGAGGTGGCGCATCTGGCGGAGATGAATCATTCCCCCCGGTTCTGGGCCGTCTGCGCGCGACTTTGCCCTGACTGGAAGGTTCAACGTGACTGGTTGCGCGCCCATGGTCAGGATCTTCTGGCGTGGCGGTTTGACGGCTTGCCCAACGCAGATAATTCGTGATCACATAGCATTATGTTGATGAACCCTCGCCCCACAGATACAGGCGCCGCCGTGGCCCACGACCGGGTCTATCGCGCGGTGCGCACGCGGATCATGCACGGCGACGTGGCCCCCGGACAGGCCATGACCCTGCGCGGGCTTGGTAAGGAGTTCGGGGTGTCGATGACCCCCGCGCGCGAAGCGGTGCGCCGTCTGGTCAGCGAAGGCGCGCTGTTCTTGTCGGCCTCCGGCAGGGTTTCCACGCCCGAGCTGTCCAACGAGCGGATTGAGGAGCTGGCGGCCATCCGCGCACTGCTGGAACCGGAATTGGCCAGCCGCGCACTGCCACGCGCGCATCCGGCCCTGATCGAGCGGATGGAGGCGATCAACGCGAGCATCGCTCAGGTCGTGGCGAGGCGGGACGCCGTGGGGTATATCCGCACCAATCTGGAGTTTCATCGCACGCTGTATCTGCGCGCGCAGGCCCCCGCCATGCTGGCAGTAGCCGAGACCATCTGGCTGCAACTGGGGCCCACCATGCGCGCCCTTTACGGACGCCTGAACCGCACCGAAGCGCCACAGCACCACAAGCTGATCCTTGCGGCGCTGAAGGCGGGGGATGAACCGGGACTGCGGCTTGCGGTGCGGGCGGATGTGACCAACGGCCTGCGCCTGCTGGCGGCATAGTGCCCACCTTGCCGTGGTGTCGGGGCACCGCCCCGGACCCAGTCATGTTCAGAAAAGAGAAATGGTCGCCGCGGCCGTGGTGTGATCACGGACGCGGCGACCCCGCCGGTCTTGCGGGCGCTAGGCGTGAATGGCCCCGTCGCCGCAGGCAAGGGCTGCTTCGCGGACGGCCTCGGAATAGGTCGGATGCGCGTGGCAGGTCAGGGCCAGATCCTGTGCGCTGGCACCGAATTCCATGGCGACACATATTTCGTGGATCAAGTCGCCGGCCATCGGCCCGATGATATGGGCACCCAGGATGCGGTCGGTTTCCTTGTCCGCAAGGATCTTGACGAAACCATCACCAGCAAAATTCGCCTTGGCGCGACCGTTGCCCATAAAGCTGAACTTGCCAACCTTGTAGGCGTGGCCGGCGGCCTTCAGCGTTTCCTCGGTTGCACCCACGTTGGCGACCTCGGGGTGGGTATAGATGACGCCCGGGATCGCGCCATAATTCACGTGGCCGTGCTTGCCCGCAATCACCTCGGCCACGGCCATTCCTTCGTCCTCGGCCTTGTGCGCCAGCATCGGGCCGGTGATGCAGTCGCCGATGGCGTAGATGCCTTTGACGTTGGTGGCCCAATGGGCATCGGTCTGGATCTGGCCACGGTCGGTCATGACCACGCCTAGTTCGCCAAGGCCCAGCCCGTCCGTATAGGGTTTGCGACCGGTCGCCACGAGGACGACATCGGCGTCCACGGTCGCCTCGCTGTCATCCTTGCGTAACTTGTAGGTCACTTTTGCCTTTGTTTTCAGGGTCTCGACCGATTGAACGGCGGCCCCCATGGTGAAGCTGAGGCCCTGTTTCTGCAACAGGCGCTGAAAGGTCCGCGACACTTCCGCATCCATGCCGGGCGTGATGTGGTCAAGGTATTCGATCACCTGCACTTCGGTCCCGAGGCGGGCATAGACGCTGCCCAGTTCAAGGCCGATGACGCCCGCGCCGATCACGACCATCTTTTTCGGAATTTTCGGCAGGCTGAGCGCACCTTCGGAGGTCACGACGATTTTCTCATCGATGGTGATGCCCGGCAAGGACGAGGGTTCGGACCCGGACGCAATGATGATGTGCTTGGCTTCGTGCACGTCATCGCCCACCTTGACCTTGCCCGCCTCGGGGATGGAGCCCCAGCCCTTGAGCCAATCGATCTTGTTCTTCTTGAACAGGAATTCGATGCC
>Ga0075467_10002953_pt1 | contig 13223 bp, 10 predicted proteins | sample DEB08_DNA_9_FD_75067 | JGI IMG/M metagenome (GOLD analysis project Ga0075467, IMG submission 75067) | Aqueous microbial communities from the Delaware River and Bay under freshwater to marine salinity gradient to study organic matter... | ecosystem: Environmental > Aquatic > Marine > Coastal ...
CAGACGCCTTCGTTGACGGATTATGTTGACGGCGTTGATACAATGGCATTTTTAACAAATTTGTGATTTGGTGATTAGCACGACAGTGATGTTTCATGTTGTCTATACAAAATCCTTTAGGGAAAAGTTGAATTTTCGGTTAAGGGCTTGATTAAGTCAGTTGGCTAATTGTTAATCGCTAAGAAATAAAAATTATAAATATGAAAAAAACATTAATGATGGTGGTCGTTACCATTTCTATTTTAGCGACGAGTTGTATTTCGATTATCGAGAAGCTGACGCTGAATACAGATGGTTCGGGGACTTACACTTATATGATTGATATGACAGCATTGATGGAGTCGGGTGCGTTGGGGCAGGCTCGTCAAATGTCGGATGAAATGCCTGAAGATGCTCTGGAGGTCGATACAATTATAGCGGCTTATGATATGTTGAAAGAACAGGGTTCGCTTGATGATATGGACAAGCCTGAGTTTTGGAAAAAAGTGAAACTGGTTTCTAAAATTAGTGAAAGTGAACAAATCGGTGAAATTAGTTTTATCCTTGATTTTGAAGATATAGACGAGGTCGATTATTTTACAAAAAATATGGGGAAACTATTGGAAAGCGATGAGACGGCTGGGATGTTGTCGTCTATGGGTTTGACGGGTTCTATGACTTCTAATCCTTTTGCGTATAAAAAAGGTTGGTTTAGTCACACAGTTACTCGTAAAAAACAAGATAGCGAAAGTGAAATTTCCGAAATGCTGGAAGAGGAAGGTGGCGATATGGTCAAAATGATGTTAGCTGGTGCGGAATATATCACGATTTATAACTTACCTGGTAAAGTAAAAAAGGTGAGTAATGATGATGCGAAAATTTCTAACGACGGTAAAACGGTGACGATTAAAGCGGATTTGTTAGACCAAATGGAAGGTAAAGCAGATTTAGGGACTTCAATTAAGTTTAAGAAAAAATAGATTTTTAAAAGTCAGAAGGCATTTTTTAAATGCCTTCTGACGCTAATTATTTACGGCTTCACGACCATAATTTTCTCATTCCAAACGCCCAAATTGGTTTTAATGTGGACAATGTAAAATCCATTGGATAAAGTGCTAATTTCCAATTTATTATTAATTAGGTTTTGATTTTGTAATATTTGACGACCAGTTAAATCGTAAATTTCAATAGTTTCAATTTGTAAACCTTTTGTTTCGATGTTTAAGAAATCCGTTGCAGGATTTGGATAAATATTGATGTGATTGGATAAGTTTACATTTTGTGTATTGTTCGCTATATCAATAAGAGTTTGCCAATAAATATCTTGATTTTGACCTTGTAAATCAACGGTAGAAGCGTCACTTTCTACGGCTTGAATATTTAAAACATTAAAGCTAAATAAAGAATCGCCACCACGAATAATATCGTCTTGAATCGTAAATCCTAACGTTCCGATTTGTCCAAAACCATTAACATTATTGCCATCAATACGAGTAACGGCTGCTTCTATTATTTCATTATTATAAAAATCTTTTTGAATAGCAATCATATTTTGATTTGTACCTAACCAGGTCGAATCAAAGCTAATATAAGCTGTTCCATCTTTTACTAATTCCCAATTATACGTCACCGAAAAGGCTAAACCATAAATACTTGAAACTGGTGACTGCGCATTTCCTAACATAATCGGAATCGTAATAATAGAATCATTGGTAATTGTTAAAGCAGCAGTTTCTAAATAAATTGTAGCACCATTTCCGCCACCGTTTTTATTATAAGTCAATCCCCAGTTTTGAATAATTGCCATTGTATCGTTGGCGTTGATTGTCCCGTCACCGTTGGCATCAGCGTGTTTGGCATTTAAGCCATTTGGGAAAGTCATCGACCAATCATCGGCTAAGTAGCCATTCCATTGTATAGATTGCGAGCTACGAGGCACGCCAATGGTATTGTAAGCCAAACCAATGTTTAATAAATCGACATTATTTACCAACGCATCATCGTCTGTATCACCTGGCCAAACGCCATTGACGACCGTGATGTAGAAGTTGACTACTTCATTGGCGGAAGCCAAAGTAACGGTGTCCGTTCCTAAATAATCGCCATAAATCGTAAAACAGGAATCGTTGACGAAAGTCAAGACCGCATTATTTAATGTATCGGATACATAAGTAGCTGAATCGGTTAAGCAATAATAATTTGGATAAGATTCGCCTAGAACAATCGTATCTGAAATGTTAAGCGTTGGAATTATTGTTGGTTGAATATTGATATAGACGGTTGCTGTATCAAATAAATTTGAAATAAATGCTTCATATTTTAAGGAATCCAGTCCTGTAAAACTTTGATTTGGTGTATAGGTAAAACTACCATCAGTATTGAGTACTATAACTCCGTTTGAAGGATTTGAAATAGGCGTGCTATTGATGCTTATATTACTTGAAGATAAATCATTCAATGCCACATTTCCTGACAAAGGCGTATTTTCCATTCCAAAAAACGCATCATCAATTGCATTCACGAACGGCAAACCTAAAACTTCGACTTTAACCACATAATTACTTTGACCAATAAATGGACAATTGTCATCTTCAAAATGAACTTCTAAAAAGTGTGTTCCGATATCGTTCATTGTTGGCGTCCATGTTACATTAAAAGTAGAACCGTTGAGTGTTGTGTTAATATTTGACAAATTATTTTGTAAAGTCGCACTTAACGTTTGTGTTCCTACCTGTACTTCCGCATCATAAACGTAAAAATCAAGGTTTAAAGGTGTACCAGCCATTGCTGTGAATTGTGAGTTTACAGCAATATTTCCACCATTAATTTGGTGAACTTTAGGTATTGTATTCGTACAGTTTTGAACGTGAATAATGTAATCTTTCACCGTTTCATTGATTTTTGTACCATTGCGATATTCCTCAATCATCACACAAATATATCCCGAATGAGTAACGGTCGGAACAAGTGTAATCAAACCTGTTTGAGGGTCAATCGATGTAGAACCTGTAAAGGGAGCCGTTCCTGAAAAACCTGTATTGTAGGTGACTGCTGCTGTTGTAGAATTATCCAAACAATTTGTTAAGCTATACACTAATGAATCACCATCAGGGTCAAAAGCATTCGCACTGCTATAAAGTGTGTCGCTTACACAAGCAATCATATCTGGAGCAGCAGCGATTTGTGGCGAATTATTACAGGGTTGATTAATGTTATCCAATAACGTATAGACGTAATGCCCAAAGGTTGTCGGAAAATTTAGATTGGTCGCTGAAGCATTTCTACTACACGAATTGTAGTCAATGACCCAGTCAGAACAAGCGGCCAGTGTTGCCGTTCCTGTGTACTCGTACATATCAATCCCAAAACTGCCCGTCCCTCCGTTACAAGAAGTTTGAGTAGTCGGACAAACGGGAGTTACGTCCGTAGCTTGTGTGGTCGTTAAGGATAAAAATATATTTTGATTGGTGACACAGCTCGAATTTGCCGCAAGTACCATACTTGCCCCCATTCCTCCTGAGCCACAATCGGCATAATAGCGTACTTTTATCTCGTATTGATTACCACCCAGGCAAGTGTATGAGATATCACTACCATAGTAGTGAGAAGCATACGATTGATTCGAAAACCAACCTAAACAACAGAATATTAAAAATAGGAAGAATCTTTTCATAATTGGAAGAATTTTCATGTTATTAAGTAGTCGGACAGAATTATTTAATACTTTATCGCTCAATTTTTTTACTATTAAAATATTGATTATCAATACTATATATCAATTTATCAAAAAAATAATTTAATAGTGTCATAATTTTCATCCAATACCTCGTCATTAAAGTTTATAATGCTCTTTGTGCGTTTTTTTAGTTGATTATGATATTTCTATCTATTGCATTTTTTCAGATTACAATAATACAATGAAGTTTTATCAAAAAAAATAACTTTTTTAAAATAGAATAGTTTTTTAATTAATTTTTTTCGGTGTAAAATACTGATTATTAATTGATTAATTTATTAAAAAATATTTTAATTATAGTGAATTGTGTTTGATTTTTATTTAAGAATTATTAATGACGGAGATAACGCTGGATAAATTTGATGATCAACTGATTATACTTTTTACACAAAGTATTATGGATAATAACGAATTAGAGGCGATTGTATCAAAAATTAAAGCAATAGAAAGTAGGTAATTTGATGAAATATTGTCGAAATAGCACTTGAATAATATTGATAGTGCTGAAAACAAAAATGCGAAATAACCGAAGTTATTTCGCACCTTGAAAAATACTTTTTTATACATTCTGTAGTTAATTCTCGATCACTTCTTCCTCAATCTGTTGCTGTTCGTACATTTCAAAATAAAATCCTTTATTTTCTAAGAGTTCATCATGCGTACCGCTTTCTGTAATTTTTCCATCTTTCAGGACGATAATTTTATCAAAATCCAAGAGATTATAAATGCGATGTGTAATAATGATAGCGGTTTTATCTGCCATTGCTTTTTCTAAATAATTCAAAATACGTTTTTCAGTTGTCGTATCAACTGCCGAAAGCGAATCATCTAAAATTAAAATATCAGGTTGTTTAATCAAGGCTCGTGCGATAGAAACTCGCTGTTTTTGCCCGCCTGAAAGGGTAACACCTCGCTCACCGACTAAGGTCTCGAAACCCTGCGGAAACTCTTTGATGTCGTCATAAACTGAAGCGTATTTGGTGTATTGTTCGATTTCTGCTTGCGTTGCATCTTCCTTACCAAATGCGACATTTTGGGCGATCGAATCGGAAAATAAGAAAACATCTTGTGGTACATAACCGATATTTTGTCGCAATGAACTCAAACTCAACGACTGAATATTTTTATTATCAATTAAAATTTGTCCATCGGTCACATCGTACATTCTGACGAGCAAATCGACGATTGTCGTTTTGCCCGAGCCTGTTCGACCGATAATTGCCATTTTTTGTCCAGGTGCTAATTTGAAGTTGACATTTTCCAGGGCTTTGATACCGGTATCTGGATAAACGAAAGTTACATCATTAAACTCAACGGCACCGGCTAATTTTGAATATTCGGCATCATTTTCAATGATTTCTGGTTCTGCTTCCAAAAACTCATTGATGCGTTTTTGAGAAGCGGCTGCACTTTGAATGATTGAGGCAATCCAACCTAAAGCGGTCACTGGCCACGTCAACATATTGGTATAAATGATAAATTCGGCAATATTTCCTGGCGTAACTGTTCCTGCTGCGACTTTTAAGCCACCGATATAAATCGTTAGAATCGTACTAATTCCGACCAAAATTAGCATTAGCGGGTAAAACATCGCTTGAATTTTGGCTAAATCCATGGATTTTTCTTTGAAAATATCGCTTTCTTTTGAGAAAAATTTCACCATCGGACGTTCTTGCACATAGGATTTTACGACTCGAATACCCGAATAAACTTCTTGTGCAGAACTATTTAAAACGGATAATTGTGTTTGAATTTCCGTACTTTTTTTATTAATCATTCGGCTAACGTAATAAATCGAAAAGGATAAAATCGGTAAGGGTGCTAAGGCCCAAAGTGTCAATTCTACATTTACGCTCAACATCGAATAAATGACCAAGGCAAACAATGACACCAGGTTGATTCCGTACATAATTGCTGGCCCGAGATACATTCTAACTTTGGAGACGTCTTCCGAAATCCTCGCCATTAAGTCACCGGTATTGTTGCGTTTGTAGAACGCCAAATTGAGTTTTTCGTAATGGGTAAAAATCTCGTTTCGCAAATCGTATTCAATCAATCTTGACATTACGATTATCGTTTGACGCATGAAGTACATAAAAATTCCCATGATTAGGGCCAAGATTAACATCAAAGCGCCGAACATCAATAATGTGCGACCTAAGTCACTGAAGAGTTCTGATTGTAACTCAAATCCATCGTACAAGCCATACATTTTGATGTTTTCATATACCATATCTAAGGCATATCGAACAACTCTCGGCTGCAAAACACTGAAAAAATTCGAGGCTATGACAAAGAGTGTCCCAATCAATAATCGCCAACGGTATTTATAAAAATACTTGTTTAAAGTAGAAAGATCTTTCATGTTGTATATTATAACGGCTGTTTTGATGGCCGATTAGATGTGTGAACGGAAACAAAAATAAGTTTTTTCCAACAGTCAAAACATCAAAAGGTATAGATAGTTTTAAAAATTAATTTTTTACTGTAAAATTGAAGTGTACCAGAAATCTTTCTAAAAAAGTCTGTTATTTTGATTTTTGTCGCAATGACAGACTTTTATGGAAAACTTCGATTGGAAATCTAATTCAGAAACTTTCTCTCTGTTATCTTCATCACATAACGAAATTGAAAAATTAGGTGTTCAACAATTAATGCTTTATTTTACAATCATTTTTCAAATAAATATTATTCTTAATAAATCAAAAATCATGAAAGGCATTTTAATAGTAATGATCGCATTAGTCGCAGGCTGTGGGAATCAAACAAATTCTACATCAAATGTAACGCAACAAAATGCAGCAGAAAATGTAGCACAAGTTGCAGCACAAGTCGAAGTACTAAATGTGGTAGATTTTAAAGCGAAAATGGCAAGTTTAGAAGATTATCATTTGATTGACGTACGGACACCAGGTGAAGTTGCTGGTGGTACGATTGAAAACGCAACTAATATTAATTACAGTACGGCAAATTTTGCAGCAGAACTGGGGAAATTAGATAAAAGTAAACCTTTGATGTTATTTTGTCGTTCGGGTAGTCGCAGCGGAAGAGCAAGTCAAATTGCTAAAGATTTAGGATTTACAGAGATCTATGATTTGCAAGGCGGCTTTATGGCTTGGCCACAAAATTAGTAATTTGTATTGAGGTGATTAGTGATCGGTCATATTTTAACCAATTACTAATCACCATCATATTTATTGCTTAAATTAAATTCAAGGCTACAAAAAACATCAATTGAGCGATAAACAAACCGATTGCCGTTTTACTTTTTATCATCATCAATCGGTGTGTTACCAATAGTAAACCAAACGCAATAACGAACCAGGCGATATAGTTCTGTATCGGAATAATATCTCCTGCCCAACTCCAAAAATCGTAACGCATCGCCACCGGTTCAATAAAGAAATCTAAGAAAACCATTAAGGCAGCACTTAAAGCGGCTTTGACCGCAAAGTGTAATTTTTCTCCAAAATGATTCACTACCGCAGCGGAAGCATAAACCAACATTAACCAGTTGACACCAATAATTAAGGGAACATGACCGACTTGAAAACCTAACGTTTTTCCGTACGAATATTCGCCAAAAACTAAACCAGTATTTGTACCGATCATTTCCATACCTAAACCGACAGAAAAGCATAAAATACTGATTATCAATAAGTTTTTATTTCTGTTTTCTTCATTCCAGAAAAGTAAACCTAAGGAGATCAATAAATTGAAAGGTGTCAATAAAATAAAGTTGTCGATTAGATTTCCACCAATGACAACTGCACCAAAAATGTGCATCGTCAAAATCAAACCGATGGAAAAACGCTCTTTATTAAAGTTTATCTTTGATTGAATCAAATCAAGCATCATAATGCTATTTTTTACAAATATTTACTAATCAAAAAGTTAAAATGAGGTTTTATTGGTTATTAATAGTTCACTAAATATATTATGTCAAATACATTACACTTCCTGTTTCAAACCGGCTAAAGTCGGTTTTTCTTTTACTTTTCCTTTTACATTGTGCATAACATCGTCAACAATTTTCGCTGATAACAAACTTAACGGAATCCCGCCGCCAGGATGTACACTTCCACCACAAAAATATAAATCTTTAATATCTGTACTGAAGTTTGGATGTCGTAGAAAAGCCGCCATTCTATCATTCGAACTCGTGCCGTATAACGCCCCTAAATGCGATTGTGTCTTTGATTGAATTGTTTTTGGTTCGAGAACTTCTTCACACACAATCAGGGATTCAATATCTTTACCCAAAATTCGGCTGGCTTTCGCCAAAATATTTTTTCGAGCTTCGGCTTTCAATGCGTCCCAATCCTGACCTTCATCGTTCGGTACATTAATCATCACAAACCAATTTTCACAACCTTCTGGTGCATCGCCTTTCTCACATTTACTCGAAATATGGATATAAACCGTCGGATCGTGATAAATCGACTTTTGTTTGAACATAGTATCAAATTCCGTTCGGTAGTCTTCACTGAATAAAATATTGTGCAGGCCTAATTGTGGAAATTCGTCCTTAATTCCCCAATAATAAATCAAGGCAGAACTTGATTTTTCTTGATTCAGAATTTTAGTTGGATGTGTTTCGTTGGGTAATAATTTGCGATAAGCAAAGAAAATATCCATATTGCTAATAATCGCATCAAAATCAAGCGTTTGACCATTGACTTTCAAGGCTTTTGCCGCTTTATTTTTAACAATAATCTCCTCAACAGGCTGATTGAAATGATATTTTACTCCTAAATCTTGACCTAATTTGTATAAGGCTTTCGTGATGGAGTACATTCCTCCTTTCGGAAAAAATGCCCCAACGCCGTGTTCCAGATGCGGGATTGAGTTTAAAATACCTGGTGCTTCATAAGGGTTAGAACCGTTGTAGGTCGCAAAACGGTTGAAGAGTTGGATTAATTTGGGATGTTTTAAGGTTTCGTTTGTAGCATTCATTGAACGAAAAATATCTAAGGTCGGCAAAGCCACGAAGCCTTTTATAAAATCCCAACTGATGAAGTTTTTTAGCTTATGTAACGATTGATATAAAAAGACCTTAGCCGTTAAATCATATTTTCGTTTACTTTCGTTTAAATGTTTTAACGTCACTTTTTTCGGAACATCTAAAGCCGATTTTACGGAGTCAGCGAACTTGTCGGCATCGGCATAAGACTTTAAAGTCGTTCCATCTTCCCAAAAGTAATGACAAACATCATCCATTTCTTCATAATCGAAATAATCTTCAATGCGTTTGCCCGACAATTCAATCAATTCTTCTACAAACTGCGGCATTGTAAACAACGACGGACCAGCATCGAATCGAAATCCATCAATACTAACCTCTGAAAGTTTACCACCAGGATAAGCGTTTGCCTCAAAAACGGTGACTTCATATCCTCGATTTGCCATACGAATTGCACTTGCTAAACCTGCTACACCTGCTCCAATAATTCCGACTTTCACCATTCTTTATTTAATGACTTGAATTGATACACAAATTTAACGTATGCGAGGATTTTAAATGAAAAATCCGGTCAGGATAAATTTGAAAAATAACTGATTTTTATTCGAAAGAAACAAAGTAAGCCTTAAATGGTTTAGGATTATTTCTAACAAAAAACGGTATTAATTTTTTAAAAAATAATCGTTTGTGGCGATTCCTTTCTCCTTAAGGACTAACGTATCAAAATTGGATTTCAATTTTGGATTCTCGTTTCGAAGGTAAATCCCCGATTAGCATTCTTGCTTTTTCGTACCAATGAAAGGAAGGATGAAAGTTGTAGCAAAATATTATTTTATTGGAAATGTGGTTTTATTAATAAATTAAAATAATATACTAAATAAACTTGTAAAACAAAATAAATTAATAATTATCCCTGCTTTATTGATTGTGTTGTAGGAAGATTTTATAGAAAAAATATGTAAAAAGAAGGGGAGGTATATTGGTGTAATCACACAGATATTCAGAGTTATTTTATTTTGAGCATTGAGGGAGACTACTAATTTTATTAATCGCTTCAATGAGACAGGCGAAATTTCATACCTTTTTGTTTAATCTTTTATCTTAAAAAAGGTTTTGTTGTTAAACAAAATATTAAATATACAGTTTATAGACACGTTTTAAAGCATTTAATTAAAACAGAATATCAACCAGTTTTAAAAAATTCACCAACTTAAAAATTACAAAACATTGCCAAAGAAAATAATAGTTATTGGTGCCGGATTCGCAGGTATAGCTGCCGCAACTTGTTTAGCAGATAAAGGTTACGATGTAACCATTCTAGAAAAAAACGATACCCCCGGAGGTCGTTGTCGCAAATTTGAAGCAGAAGGTTTCACATTTGATATGGGGCCAAGCTGGTACTGGATGCCAGATATATTTGAGCAGTATTTCGGATTATTCGGCAAAAAGCCATCAGATTATTATGATTTGATTCGTTTAGATCCTTCTTATTGTATCTATTTCGGAAAAGATGACGTGATGAACGTCCCTGCAAATATGTCCGAACTCGAAGCAATGTTCGAAAGCTACGAAAAGGGTAGCAGTCAGAATTTGCGAAAATTCTTAAACGAAGCGGAGTATAAATATGAAGTCGGTATTAATGAAATGGTATTTAAGCCAAGTCATTCGATATTTGAGTTTGCAGATTTGCGAATCGTAAAAGCGATGTTTCGATTACAGATGTTCCAAAATATGTCTTCGCACGTTCGTAAATTATTCAAAAATCAAAAGTTAATCGAACTTTTAGAGTTTCCAGTATTGTTCTTAGGAGCAACGCCAGAGAATACGCCGGCGATGTATAGTTTAATGAATTATGCGGATTTAGCTTTAGGAACATGGTACCCGAAAGGCGGAATGTATAAAATCATTGAAGGTATGGTTGCCTTAGCAGAGGAAAAAGGGGTGAAATTCAAATATAATCAACCCGTTACCAGTATCACGGTTCCGAACGGTCACGCAAGCGAGGTTATTACGCCAACGGATTCTTACATCGTAGATGCAGTTGTTGCAGGTGCGGATTATCATCATATTGATCAAGAGGTTTTAGCACCGAAAAATCGTCAGTATTCTGAAAAATATTGGGATAAGCGGACGATGGCGCCTTCTTCATTGTTATTTTATTTAGGTGTTAATAAAAAGTTGGATAATCTTTTACATCACAATTTATTCTTTGATAAAGATTTCAAACAACATGCACACGAGATTTATGAAGACGCTCAATGGCCTTCTGATCCATTATTTTATGTGTGTGTGACTTCTAAAACAGACGATTCTGCTGCTCCTGAAGGTTGCGAAAATGTCTTTGTTTTAGTGCCGTTAGCACCAGATTTGGAAGATACAGAAGAATTGCGTGAAAAATATTATCACATGGTTATGGATAGATTGGAAGATTTGACTGGTCAGACCGTTCGTGACAGCGTGATTTATAAAAGAAGTTATGCACACAAAGACTTCAAAGCAGATTATAATGCCTTCAAAGGGAATGCGTATGGTTTGGCGAATACCTTAATGCAAACGGCATTCTTAAAACCAAAATTGAAACATAAAAAGATTAGTAATTTATATTTCACAGGGCAATTGACAACGCCTGGGCCAGGTGTGCCGCCTTCATTGATTTCAGGTCAAGTTGTGGCGAATGAACTGTACAAGGAAATGAAGCCTTAATTTTCGATCAAAAAAAGAAATGAAAAACTTGATATTCATCTTGCCGGTACTCCTATTGTTGTTTGGTTCTTGTGTTTCTGAACGAACCGTCGTTTGTGTTCCAGCTAAGCAGTCTATAGAAATAGACTATCCTAATTATGATTTATTTAATGTGAATTTGAAAAATAGTAGTCTGAAAAATTTAGAAGTTGCTGTTTTATCAAAAGCCAATAATACCAAAATCAAAGGTTTTGGTTTAGGAAAGAAAGGAAACGCCGATGTGTTGGTAGAAGCTGAAAACAAACTGGTACTTCAAAATGAAGCGGACAAACCAGTTTACATAAAGCTGAAAGTCACGGAGGAAAAGCAAGCCGTTTTTAATCAAGATGAAACATATATAAGTTTTACATTAAAAAACACAAGTGCGACCTCTATACCTTTAATTATTCCATCGGTAATGAATCCTAATTTATCCCCTTACTCCAAAAGTGGCGTGAGTTTAAAAATTGGACAAAAAATATTTTTTAAATCTAATGGTAAGAAATATCTCTTATTAACAGTAAGTGATTCCATCAACGAAGGGGCAGAAATAGACGTACCAAAATTACTAAAGCAACGAAAAATGGAATTAGGGAGCAGGTAATAAGTAATCTACCCGCTATGACGAGGTTATTTTTTTCTTTAAGGAATTTATAAAAATCAGTGCATAGCATAGTTACGGACTTATTTTTTAAGTTTCTTAAAGGGAAAAAGAACAAGTTAGAGTGGGTAGAGTATTTATTACCTGCTCCCTTAGGCTTAAAATAGACACAGAATATTACAAACCATGAATATATTCTCTTAATCAAAGGACACATATATATAAGGTGTAGTCCAAGTAAAACACAATATTATGAAATCTTTATACGACAAAACTTGCGTTGAGTGTAGTCAGTTGATTACGAATCGATACAGCACATCGTTTTCGATGGGAATCAGAGTTTTTGATAAAAAATTTAGGGCTCCTATTTATGCTATTTATGGTTTCGTTCGTTTTGCTGATGAAATCGTAGATACTTTTCACAATTTTGATAAAGCAGAATTGCTCAAACGTTTTTGGGAAGAGACCTATAAAGCAATTGATGAACGAATTAGTTTGAATCCAGTTTTACACGCTTTTCAGGAAGTCGTTCATAAGTATAATATAGATGTCGAGCTCATTGATGCTTTTCTAAGAAGTATGGAAATGGATTTACACTTTAGTAATTATGAAGATTCAAAGTATAAAGAGTATATATATGGTTCAGCAGAAGTTGTTGGCTTGATGTGTTTGAAAGTTTTCTGTGAAGGGGACGAAGCGAGTTACAATAAATTAAAAGATACTGCTTGTGCATTGGGGTCGGCTTTTCAAAAAATCAACTTTTTACGTGATATGAAAAGTGATTTTGATGAAAGAGGTCGAGTGTATTTCCCGGGCGTTGATTTTAATCAATTTGACAACGAACAAAAGGCGATAATTGAGCAAGATATAAAAGCAGACTTCGATTATGCTTATACAGGAATCGTGCAATTGCCGAAAGGAGCAAGATTCGGAGTTTATTTAGCATACATATATTATATCAACCTATTCCAAAAGATTAAAAACTCGTCGGCTCTCTTGGTAAAAGAAGAACGCATCAGAGTTCCCGATTCACGAAAAGTATATTTACTGTTTAGTTCTGCAATTCGTGCAAGGTTGAACTTATTGTAAAATAGGCAATTTTGATTATTGGCTAATTCAAAAAGGCAAAGTATTGATAATCAATCAATTACTTTGTCTTTTTGTTATTCTAGGTATTATCTTGGTGTGATTGATATGATATTCGCAGGTTTTAAATCGAAAAA
>Ga0075467_10002957_pt1 | contig 13205 bp, 10 predicted proteins | sample DEB08_DNA_9_FD_75067 | JGI IMG/M metagenome (GOLD analysis project Ga0075467, IMG submission 75067) | Aqueous microbial communities from the Delaware River and Bay under freshwater to marine salinity gradient to study organic matter... | ecosystem: Environmental > Aquatic > Marine > Coastal ...
ATTTTAGAAGAAATGGAAGTAGGAGTATTGCCAGAGAATTATAAAAAAACACTCACCATTTCAGATAGAAGACAGGCTATTAAAACTGCTTGTAAATTTTCTGAGAGTGGAGATATTTTATTGATAGCAGGAAAAGGACATGAAACCTATCAAGAAATAAATGGAGAAAGATTCCATTTTGATGATTTAGAAGAAGTAACGCAATGTTTTAACCTATTAAAAAAATAACATGCTGTATTATTTATTTGATTATTTAGAAGCTCAATTTGATTTCCCAGGCGCGGGATTATTTCAGTTTATTACATTTAGAGCTGCAGCCGCTTTTATTTTAGCATTGTTGGTGTCTTCTATTTATGGAAAGAGAATCATCAATTTTTTAAAAAAACAACAGGTAGGGGAAAGTATTAGAGATTTAGGTTTAGAAGGTCAAGTTGAAAAATCAGGAACACCTACAATGGGAGGTTTGATCATTATTCTAGCAACGCTTATTCCAGTTTTATTATTGACTAAGCTAGATAATATTTACATCATTATCTTATTAATAACTACTGTTTGGATGGGCTTGATAGGTTTTTTGGATGATTATATTAAAGTATTTAAAAAAGACAAATCAGGTTTAAGCGGAAAGTTTAAAGTTTTAGGGCAAGTTGGACTGGGATTAATTGTTGGTTCAATTTTATACTTTAATGACGATGTAATGATAAAAGAGCAATTGCCAGTTGATCAACAAATTGTTCAAGAAAATGGGAAACGTCAAATCTTTGGAGATGCTCATAAATCAACAAAAACAACCGTTCCATTCTTCAAAAATAACGAATTAGATTATTCAAATTTCCTAAGCTTCTTAGGTGATGGTTATGAGAAATACGGTTGGTTAATATTCATTTTTGTAACCATTTTTATAGTAACTGGAGTTTCTAATGGTGCAAATCTTACTGATGGAATTGACGGATTGGCAACAGGTTCATCCGCCATAATAGTCGTCGTCTTAGGTCTTTTTGCATGGGTTTCAGGGAACATTATTTTCTCAGATTATTTAGACGTCATGTACATTCCAAATTCTGGAGAAATGACGGTTTATATATTGGCATTTGCTGGAGCATTGATAGGGTTCTTATGGTATAATACATTTCCCGCTCAAGTTTTTATGGGAGATACAGGAAGTTTAACAATTGGAGGAATCATAGCAGTGATTGCAATCTCAATTCGTAAAGAATTATTGCTGCCAATTCTTGCTGGAATTTTCGTCATAGAAAATTTATCGGTAATGATGCAGGTCTCTTATTTCAAATACACAAGAAAAAAATATGGTGAAGGAAGACGAATTTTTAAAATGTCGCCATTGCATCATCATTATCAAAAATCTGGATATCACGAAAGTAAAATAGTTGTTCGCTTTTGGATTGTAGGAATTCTATTAGCTGTGTTTACAATAGTGACTTTGAAGTTAAGATAAATGAAACGATTAGTCATTTTAGGTGGAGGAGAAAGCGGTGTTGGAACCGCCATTTTAGGAAAGAAAAAAGGATTTGATGTTTTTGTTTCAGACAAAGGAAAAATATCAAAAAAGTACAAAGAAGTTCTTTTACATCATGAAATAAATTTTGAAGAGCTACAGCATACAGAATCATCGATTTTAAATGCTGATGTGGTTATGAAAAGCCCTGGAATTCCAGAGAAAGTAACCATTGTTCAAAAACTAATTGAAAGTGGCGTTTCAGTGATTTCTGAAATTGAGTTTGCATATAAATATACCAATGCAATATTGATTGGAATTACCGGATCTAATGGAAAAACAACGACTACGCTTTTAACACATCATTTGCTAAAACAAGCGAAAATGAATGTAGGAGTTGCAGGAAATATTGGTGACAGTTTTGCGCAACAAGTAGCTGAAGAAAATTATGAAAACTATGTGTTAGAACTCAGTAGTTTTCAATTAGATGGTATTAAAGATTTTAGATCGCATATAGCGATGATTACAAATATTACACCCGATCATTTAGATCGATATGAATACGATTTTATGAAATATGTTGCTTCAAAATTTAGAATTACAAAAAATCAAACAGCAGCAGATTTTTTGATTTATGATGCAGATGATGCAGCAATTAAAGAAGGATTAAAAGAACATCCAACAAAGGCAATCTTAGTTCCTTTTTCTCTAGAAAGAGAATTGGAGTACGGTGCATTTTTAAGAGAAGACAAAATAATAACAAAATTAAATACAGAAGAATTTAGCATGAGCATATCTAAACTAACATTGCAAGGAAAGCACAATGTAAAAAACACTATGGCATCCGCTTTAGCGTCTCAATTATTGAATGTAAGAAGTCAATCCATTAAAGATAGTTTAGCAAACTTTGAAGGTGCTGAACATCGATTAGAAAATGTGCAAAAAGTAAATGGTGTCCAATTTATAAATGACTCTAAAGCAACCAATGTAAACGCAACTTTCTACGCGTTAGAATGTATGGAGCAACCCACTGTTTGGATTGTAGGTGGTGTTGACAAAGGAAATGATTATGAAGACTTAATGCCTTTAGTCAGAGAAAAAGTAAAAGCAATTGTTTGTCTAGGTGAAGACAATGAAAAGCTAAAAGCAGTTTTCTCTAATGTTGTAGATATGATGATAGAAACTGCAGGAGCAGAAGAAGCGGTAAAAGTTGCCTACAAATTAGCACAAAGAGGAGATACTGTTTTGTTATCTCCAGCCTGTGCAAGTTTTGATTTATTCGAAAACTATGAAGACAGAGGTCGTCAATTTAAAAACGCAGTAAGAAGTTTATAAAAAATAGTTGCTGAGCTTAGTTGAAGTAACACACAATTAAATAAAGTCTAAAATATAAAGTGAAGGGAATTTTTCAACATATAAAAGGAGATAGAACCATTTGGGCTTTAGTAGCCATGTTGGCGTTATTTTCGTTTATGCCAGTATATAGCGCTAGTGCTAACTTGGTAAGTATTGTTGGAGGTTCTACACTCGGATATTTAGTGAAACATGTTGTTTTATTAATTATGGGATTTGCAATTATTTATGCAGTTCATAAAATTCCGTATAGATATTTCAGTGGAGGTTCAGTACTAATGTTGCCCGTTGTTTTTTTCTTATTGATATACACCCTAGCTCAAGGAACAACAATTGGCGGAGCCAACGCAAGTCGTTGGATTAGAATTCCGTTTATTGGAGTAGGTTTTCAAACTTCAACTTTAGCAGGCTTAGTTTTAATGGTTTATGTAGCAAGATATCTGGCTAAAAATAAAGATATCCAAATTAGATTTAAAGAGAGTTTATGGCAGTTATGGTTGCCCGTTGGTTTAATTCTAATGCTCATATTACCAGCAAATTTTTCTACCACAGCAATCATATTTTTTATGATTCTAGTCGTAACTTTTATAGGAGGATATCCGTTAAAGTATATAGGTTATATTTTGGGAGCTGGAATTTTAGCTTTGTCAATTTTTATTTTGACAGCAAAAGCTTTTCCAGATTTAATGCCTAATAGGGTCAATACTTGGGGAAATAGAATCGAAAGTTTTTCACAAACAGGAGGAGAAGAAGCTTATCAAGTTGAAAAAGCAAAAATAGCTATTGCAACTGGAGGTGCTGTAGGAAAAGGTCCAGGAAAAAGTATTCAGAAAAACTTTTTACCTCAGTCATCGTCAGATTTTATTTATGCAATTATTGTTGAAGAATACGGTTTAATAGGAGCAATCCTTATTGTATTCGTTTACTTTTTATTACTCTTTAGAATCTTTATTACTGTCAAGAAAGCTACTACAATTTTCGGGACTTTACTCGTTATTGGAGTCGGCTTGCCAATTATATTTCAAGCTGGGATAAATATGGCAGTTGCTACTAATTTATTTCCAGTAACCGGACAAACTTTACCCCTCATAAGTAGTGGAGGAACATCCATTTGGATGACCTGTTTCGCTTTAGGAATGATCCTAAGTGTTAGCGCTTCAAAGCAAGAAACTGAAGAAACAATTTTAGATGATAATCCTTTAGATATTTTACATGAAACATTATAATCTAAAAATAAAATATCTAGCTATAATATTATCTAATAATGTTACATATAACCTATTTCTAAAAATAGAAAAATCTATATGAAACAAACAATTAACATACTAATAAGTGGTGGAGGAACTGGTGGACATATCTATCCTGCAATTGCGATTGCAAATGAATTAAAAGCGAGATATCCTGAAGCTAATTTTTTGTTTGTTGGTGCTAAAGATAAAATGGAAATGGAGAAAGTTCCACAAGCAGGATATCAAATAAAAGGTTTGTGGATTTCAGGAATTCAAAGAAAATTGACACTGAAGAATTTGATATTCCCGATTAAGTTCATCGATAGTTTATTTAAAGCAGGAAAAATTATTAGACAATTTAAACCCGATGTTGCTATTGGTACGGGTGGTTTTGCTAGTGGACCAACTTTAATTATGGCCAATAGAAAAAGAATTCCAACCTTAATTCAGGAACAAAATTCGTATCCAGGAATTACCAATAAATTATTGAGTAAAAAATCAAAGGTAATCTGTGTTGCTTATGATGGTTTAGAGCGATTTTTTCCGAAAGAGAAAATCATAAAAACAGGGAATCCTGTAAGAGCTAGTCTTTTATCAATACATGTAAAAGATAAAGTGAATGAAGCGAATGAATTGTTTGAATTAAAGAATAAAAAGAAAACAATTTTAGTCTTAGGAGGTAGCTTGGGTGCTAGAAAAATTAATGAATTAATAGAGGAGAATATTTCGTTTTTTAAACAACAAGATGTTCAGGTTTTATGGCAATGCGGAAAGTTATATTATGAAGAATATAAAAAGTATCATGATAAAAATAATTTTCACGTTCATGCATTTATAAATCAGATGGATTTGGCATATGCAGCTGCAGATATTATTATTTCCAGAGCGGGAGCGAGTTCTGTTTCTGAATTGTGTATCGTAGGTAAGCCCACTATTTTTATTCCATCACCAAATGTTGCAGAAGATCATCAAACAAAAAATGCAAAATCAATTGTTGATAAACATGCTGCAATTTTGTTAAGAGAATCGGAGTTAGATACATTTCCAATCGTTTTTGAAACTTTGTTAAAAGATGAAGGAAAGCAAGAAAGTTTAAGTGAAAATATTAAAGAGTTAGCAATGCCAAATGCTACCAATCAAATTGTAAGTCAAGTAGAAAAGTTATTAAATCTGTGAATTTAAAAGAAATACATAACGTTTATTTTATTGGTATTGGAGGTATCGGTATGAGTGCCTTGGCTAAGTATTTCTGTCAAACAGGAAAACAAGTTGGCGGTTATGATAAAACTCCTACTAAAATTACAAATGACTTAGAAAGTCAGGAAATTGAGATTCATTTCAATGATTCTTTGGAGGCAATTCCAGAAAAATATAAAAACAAAACAACCACATTAATTGTTTATACTCCTGCTATACCAAAGAACCATTTAGGTCTTAATTTCTTTTTAAATAATGGTTTTCATATTTTAAAAAGAGCAGAAGTTTTAGGGATTATTACAAAAAACACCTTCTGTTTTGCAGTTGCTGGTACTCATGGAAAAACAACCACATCTTCTATTTTAGGGCATATTATGCAACCGTATAATGCCACTAGTTTTTTAGGAGGAATCTCAGAAAATTATCATTCTAATTTAATTTTAGGTGGTGATGAAATTTCTGTTGTAGAAGCAGATGAATTTGATAGATCCTTCTTAAAACTTTCTCCAAATATTGCTTGTATTACTTCTATGGATGCAGATCACTTAGATATTTATGGAGAACATTCTGCTTTAGAGGCTTCTTTTCAAGAATTTGCTGATAAGGTTTCCGACACTTTAATTGTTGCAAAAGGATCGAAAGTAAAAGGGATAACCTATGCAATTGATGAAGATGCTGATTATCAAATTAAAAATTTATTGATTAAGAATGGGAATTACATTTTTGATGTGAAAACACCTACAAATACTATTAATGAAATAGTTTTTTCTTTACCAGGAAAACACAATATTATGAATGCACTAGCTGCTTTAGCTATGGCAGATTGTTATGGTATTCCTTTAGAAAACATTAAAAAATCGTTAGAAACTTTTAAAGGAGTTGAAAGACGTTTCTCGTATAAAATTAAATCAGAAGAATTGATATTAATTGACGATTATGCGCACCACCCAACAGAAATAAATGCAGTTTACGAATCTGTAAATGAAATGTATCCCAATGAAAAAAATGTGGTTGTTTTTCAACCTCACTTATTTTCTAGAACAAGAGATTTTATAGACGATTTTGCAACAGCATTATCGAAGTTTGATGAAGTGCTTCTGTTAGATATTTATCCTGCTAGAGAAAATCCAATTGAAGGAGTAACATCTTCTTGGCTTTTAGAAAAAATTGCTAATAAGAATAAAAAAATTACTCATAAACAAAATTTAGTAAAAGATATTAAAAATTCAGCCGCTAAAATTGTTGTAATGCTAGGTGCTGGAGATATAGGAATGATGGTTGAAGATGTCAAAAACCAATTAATAACTTTAGAGAAAGTATGAAGTTAAAAAGAATCTTAAAATATGTTTTCCTCCTAATTTTACTAGGGTCTTTAGGGTTTTTATATGGTTTTTCTAACGCTAGAAATTCACAAAAAGAGATTAATAAAGTGTCAGTTCAATTTGATTTAGGGGAAGGGTATTTCTTAACACAATCCATGGTTAATAAATTGTTAATACAAAACAATCAAAGAGTACAAAAACAAGCAAAATCTGTGATAGATTTATACCAGTTAGAAAAAAAGGTTTTAGAAAATCCATATATAGAAAAAGCATCGCTTTTTATGACTATAGATGGAACTCTAAATACACAAATCAAAGAAAGGCAACCCATTGCAAGAATAATCACCAGTAATTCATCTTACTATATTGATTCACAGGCAGTAAAAGTTCCTCTTTCTGGAAATTATTCAGCTAGAGTTCCTTTGGTTACTGGGGTTGAAAACGACAAAGATTTAGTAGAAGTAAAGAAATTGTTAGACAAAATAGTGAATGATGAATTTTTGCAAAAGGAAATCATCGGAATCCATTTGAAAGCTACAAAAGAATATATGATGACGGTAAGAAGTGGCAACTATGAAATTGAATTTGGAAAGTTGACTGAAATTGATCATAAAATTAAAAAGTTAAAAGCATTTTACAGTAAAGTGTTTTTAGATAGTACAATACATTCATACAAAACCATAAACATTAAGTATCACAATCAAGTGGTTGGTGTAAAATAATAGAGATGGAAAATAATAAAATAGCTGTTGGTTTAGACATTGGTACTACAAAAATTGTAGCAATGATTGGGCGCAAAAACGAATATGGAAAACTAGAAGTTTTAGGTATTGGTAAAGCAAAGAGCTTAGGTGTAAAGAGAGGTGTTGTTAGTAATATCACTCAAACAATTCAATCTATACAGCAAGCAGTTGAAGAATCTGAAAGTGTTTCTGGTCATAAGATTGAAAACGTAGTAGTAGGAATCGCAGGTCAACATATCCGTAGTTTACATCATAGTGATTATATCACAAGATCTAATGCAGATGAAGTAATTGATGAAAACGATATTGAAAATCTTGTGAATCAGGTACATAAGTTAGTGATGTTGCCAGGGGAAGAAATTATACATGTCTTACCACAAGAATTTAAAGTTGATAGCCAAGCAGACATCAAAGAACCCATCGGAATGTATGGTGGAAGATTGGAAGCTAATTTTCATGTGGTTGTTGGTCAAGTGTCTTCCATAAGAAATATAGGACGTTGTGTAAAAAGCGCGGGCTTAGATTTATCAGACATCACTTTAGAACCTTTGGCATCAGCTTCTGCAGTTTTAAGTCAAGAAGAAAAAGAAGCAGGAGTCGCCTTAATTGATATAGGAGGAGGAACCACAGATTTAGCCATTTTTAAAGACGGAATTATTCGTCATACGGCTGTAATTCCTTTTGGAGGAAATGTGATTACTGAAGATATCAAAGAGGGTTGTTCAATCATTGAAAAGCAAGCGGAGTTATTAAAAATAAAATTTGGTTCTGCTTGGCCAGGAGAAAATAAAGAAACTGAAATAGTTTCTATTCCAGGATTAAGAGGAAGAGAACCTAAAGAGATTACACTTAAAAATCTATCTAAAATTATCCATGCAAGAGTGCAAGAAATTATAGAGCATGTGTATTTAGAAATTAAAAATTATGGGCACGAGACCCAAAAAGGGAAACTGATCGCAGGTATTGTTTTAACGGGTGGGGGTTCCCAGTTGAAACACCTGCGTCAGCTTGTAGAGTATATCACTGGAATGGATGCCAGAATAGGATATCCAAACGAACATTTAGCAGGAGATTCAGACGAAGGATTGTCTAGTCCATCCTATGCAACCGCAGTAGGTTTGCTAATGGAAGGTTTAGAAAATCATGCAAGAGAAGAAAAAGAAGCAGCAGAAGAAGAGATTTTAGTAGCAGAAAGTGATGATCAAGATGAATCAAAAGAACCCTCAGTAGAAACAAAACCTAAGACTAAAAAGAAATCTTTCTTTGAAAAATTCACTGATGGATTAAAAGAATTTTTAGACAACGCCGAATAATTAGTAAAAAACAAACAACACAATAGAAAAGTTATTATGAGCACAGAATTCGATAACATTTTATTTGACATGCCAAAATCACAATCCAATACTATAAAAGTAATTGGAGTAGGAGGTGGAGGTAGTAATGCTGTAAACCACATGTTTCAGCAAGACATCAAAGGAGTAGATTTTGTCATCTGTAATACAGATGCACAAGCATTAGAAAACAGTCCAATTCCTAATAAGATTCAATTAGGAGCCGATTTAACATCTGGTTTAGGCGCTGGTGCAAATCCAGAAGTTGGAGAAAAAGCCGCGCAGGAAAGTATCAAAGAAATTCAACAGATGTTAAATACCCAAACAAAAATGGTATTTATTACTGCTGGAATGGGAGGTGGTACTGGAACTGGAGCAGCGCCAATTATTGCTAAAATTGCAAAAGACATGGACATTCTTACTGTAGGAATTGTTACCATGCCTTTTCAGTTTGAAGGTAGAATGCGATCTAAACAAGCACAAATTGGAATAGATCAGTTACGCAATAATGTAGATTCTTTAATTGTTATCAATAATAATAAACTTAGAGAAGTTTATGGAAACCTTGGTTTCAAAGCAGGTTTCTCTAAAGCTGATGAAGTTTTATCTACTGCAGCAAGAGGAATTGCAGAGGTTATTACACATCACTACAAACAAAATATTGATTTACACGATGCTAAAACAGTACTTTCTAATAGTGGAACTGCTATCATGGGTTCTGCAAGAGAAGAAGGTACTACAAGAGCAAAAAGTGCTATAGTAAAAGCATTAGATTCCCCTTTATTGAATGATAATAAAATTACAGGAGCAAAGAACGTATTGTTATTAATTGTTTCTGGAACCAATGAAGTAACTCTTGATGAAATTGGTGAAATCAATGATTTCATTCAAACTGAAGCAGGTTTTGAAGCCAACATCATTATGGGTATTGGTGAAGATCAAGAACTTGGTGATGCTATTTCAGTAACAATTGTAGCAACAGGATTTGCTGCAGATCAGCAAAGTAATATTACAAATACTGAGGTAAAGAAGATTGTTCATACCTTAGAAGATGAACAAAAAGCTACCTATAATTTTACAGATGATTTAGCTTCAAAAACTCCTTTAATAGAAGAACCAATCGCGAGTGTTGATGAAAAAGTAGTTTATGTACTAGAAGAAGATGTTGAAGAAGATGTTGAAGAAGATGTTGAAGAAGAAGTGGTCATGGATTTAATACCAACTTCTGAGTTAATTAAGAACATGAATGTTGTGTATGATTCAATTGAAATAGAAGACATCTCTGAAGAGGATTTTGTGATCACCAATATGACTCCTGAAATTGAAGAAGAGGTGGTAGAAGAGCCAAAAACGCTTCAAGCCGACTTGTTATTTGATCTTCCATTAAACAGTTATGAAGAAATTAAGCCAGATGGTGAAGAAACTCGTTTTGAGCTTACTGAGAATACCTTAGATTTTGATGTTACTGATGCTATCGAAATTAAAGCAGTTCAAGAAGAAACTATCGAAAAAAGATACGTTTTAGATGATTTTGATATCCAGCCGACTATCGGTAAAAGTTCTTCAATTGTAAAAGAGGATGAAGTTTCTGAAGAAGAATTACAGTTTGAATTAAAATCAACGACTCCACAATCTGAAATCAATCAAATTGAAACAGATAGTGAAGAAGTTTCTCCTTTAAGTCTTACAATTACTGAACTTCAAAGAAGAGCAGAAGAAAGACGTCAAAAGATGAAAGGATTCAATTATAAGTTTAATGATCAATTAAATAAAAATATTGATGAAATTGAACGTCAGCCAGCTTATAAAAGATTAGGAGTAGATTTAGATGATGCCAATACGGCCATCAGTAAATCTAAAACTACTTTATCAACTGATGAAAATGAAGATATACAGTTAAAATCTAATAACTCTTTTCTGCATGACAATGTAGATTAAGAAGATTTGACCCCTAGCCATAAAAGCCGTATTCATTAATTTGAATGCGGCTTTTTCTTTTATTTATAACCTCTCAAATCATAGTTGAATTGTAACAATTTATTTTTAAAGACGTCTTTATAGTGTAATTAACCATTAACTTTAAAACAACCAAAATGAAATCAAGAGCACATTCACGAGTCATCGAAAGAGGAATTTTAACGTCTGCATACAAACAAGAAATCAGACAAAGTATTATTGAAATGAAATCTAGTTCATTATCAAGTATTAAAACTTCTTTTCTAAGTCAGCACGAAAAATTACGCAGCCAAACGGCAGCAATTATTCAAGTTTCTATCTTTGCTTTGGCTTTAGTATTCATCTTATTCTAAGAAATAACTAGCAGCTTTTTTATATTCTATCAATAGCTTTTCTGAGTAAATTTTCAGATGCAGCATAAGATAATCGTATGCAATTTGGAGCGTCAAAACTAGCTCTAGGTGTTTTAGAAAAACTTGGTTAATTTCATTTATAAAATATAAAAAAACCTCTCAATTTCTTGAGAGGTTTTTTGCTTTGTGGTTTATGAAGCTTCTAAAACTGATACTTCAGTATGAATTCTAACGAACCATTATCGTTGATGATGGTGGCATCTGCCGTGCTGATGTCATAAGCGAAGCCTAATCTAAGTTTCTCGATGACTCTAATCAGTCCATAAAGAGACGTGGTCTCTTCCAATCTTGCATTGACTCCAACGGTATACTTATTATCTTGAATGTTTAACGAAGCACCTGCATCATAACTTGTTGGTGCTCCCTCAACGGTTCGCATCATAAATCGTGGTGTTAAGATAAGGCCGTCTGTAAGTCCAATATGAACTCCCCCTCCCAGATAGAAGTGTGAGTTGTTAATTGCAGCCACAGGTGTGTTCCCTTGCTTCTCATAACGCTCTCCTTTTAAGAAGTTAGGCGTAGAGACTGAGATGTAAAAATGCTTGTTCTCGATGTTTAATCCAGCTCCTAAATGAGGATTGAAAAAACTCTGGTTCTGACTAAACAGTAAATCATTCCCCAATGAGTTTGCTCTAGTTAAATCGATGTTGGTAAACCCTCCTCCGGCTTTGATTCCAAAATAAACATTCGTTCCTTCGGCTACTTTTAACTTATAAGAGATGTCCACTGCAATATCGGTCTGATCTAAGATAAACACGCGGTCATTAATGGCCGAGATTCCGATTCCTAAGTTCTTACCGATTCCTTTTGAATAGGCCATAGAAATTGTTCTTGGAGCATCTTCGATGCCTAAATATTGACTTCTATACACCAGGTTTAACTCCGGACTATCTTTTATCCCAGCAAAGGCAGGGTTGATAATATTCATATTAAAGTTATACAAGGTAAAGTTTGGGTCTTGTTGTGCTTCTGTTTTATTGGTAATTAATAAAGCGAAGACGATTGTTACGATTGTTATGATTGATTTTCTCATGTCTGTTCTTGTTTGTTGTAGTTGAATCATCTGCTTTATTAGTAATTAATGTATAACCATCCTCTTGTTGGTTGACTTCCGTCACCTAGGTCGATAATAAAGATATAAGGTCCTACTGGAAGCTTAGCTCCTGTTCCGTTATTACTAATCTGATTAGATACTGCTTGCCAATCATTCTGATAGCCTTTCTTTTTAAAGACTGGTTTCCCTGATCTGTTAAAGACTTGAACCAAACTGTTTGGATACGCCGTAATTCCTTCTATCACCCATCCATCATTAACACCATCTCCGTTTGGAGAGAATCCGTAAGTTTTCACTTGAGCAATTGCTGCAAAACATGAGCTGTTGTCGGTATCTAGACTGTCGATGATTCCATCGTTATCACAATCTTGATCTACATCATCTACTCCATCACCATCATCATCATCATCACAGAAATCTGCAATGCCATCTCCATCAGAATCAACCGTGTTGATGGTAATTGCAAATGGGTTTGATAAAGCTCCTGTGTTCATGGCAATGTCCGTCGCTTGTGCGGTGATTGCATAGGTTCCATCCGCTAAGACTGTACCCGTATGATCAAAGGTAAAGAAGCCAGTATTGATATCTGAAATTGTTGTCCCTACCGAGATTCCTTCGATAAATACTTCTACCGTTGATCCTCTTTCTGCTGTTCCTGAGATCTCTAAGGTATTGTCTCCTGTTTGAGACACATCTGTGCTACAGGTGTAATCTGAGATATTTGTAATCTGTGGTGGATTTGGTGGGGTGTTATCAAACTCAATCGTAAAGCTTGCTCCATCGTTTGGATTGGTCGCTAAATCTTGGGTAACTCCTGCTGGAATCTCAACGATTACATCGTCACTAGCCGTTGGAGTGATTAATACCGAATACGTGGTTCCTGATCCTGTAAAAGCACTTGGAGTTCCATTGGTGACCACCAAGTCTGTCATCTCAAAGCCAAAGACATCTTCATCAAAGACAATGTCTACGGTAAAGGGTGTATTCACCGGATCTGGTACTAAAGTACTCATCACTGCTGTTGGGTTTGTTGCATCGTAGAGTACTGAGAACTGGTTGGAAGCGTCATTTCCATTAGTCGCTGTATCTTGGGCAACTCCTGCTGCTAATTCTACTGTTACAATTCCGTCTGCAGTTGGTGTAATCATTGC
>Ga0075467_10002958_pt1 | contig 13195 bp, 10 predicted proteins | sample DEB08_DNA_9_FD_75067 | JGI IMG/M metagenome (GOLD analysis project Ga0075467, IMG submission 75067) | Aqueous microbial communities from the Delaware River and Bay under freshwater to marine salinity gradient to study organic matter... | ecosystem: Environmental > Aquatic > Marine > Coastal ...
AACATAGATTTAAACGGATTTTTATTCACCCATTTATGGGTTACTCCAACAATACATGTTTCATTATCAATATGTTTTGTTCTTACACCACACAAATAAGCTGCTGGCAGCTTATACATTGTGTAAGTATTTAGTTTTCTTGGTGTTAAAGTCATTATAATGAATTCTAATTTCTACGAAGTTATGAAATAATTTCATACTTGTAAATGTTAAAATTATGTTAATTATAGTACTATGCGTAACAAAGTACCTTCTTTTAGACATATATTTGTATAAGAAACTATTATACGTTTTATAATCATGATAGATAATCACCAAAAAAACATCGCCACATTTATTCACTTATCTACCTTTAGTAGGTTTTTTATTCCGTTTGGAAACTTTATTGGTCCTATAGTATTATGGATTGCCAATAAAGATAAATCTGAATTTATAGATAGCCATGGTAAGCAAATAATCAATTTCCAAATTAGTATTTTATTATATGCTATAATTTTAGGAACACTGACGATTCCATTTTTCATCTTTAAAATTTTTAATGGTATTGACTTTTTAGATTTTCATGGATTTGAAAGTTTTCATATCAATATAGGTAAACCATCACCTCTACTCTATATAGGAGGCGCATTAGGTGTATTGGCTGTAATTGGATTTATTATTGAATTGGCGCTAATAATTGTAGCAAGTTTAAAAGCACGAGATGGTAAATTGTATAAATATCCATTCACCATTAATTTTTTAAAATAATATATATATTATGTATAAACTTAATAATGAATTACAAATGCTAAATGGCGTTCTGAATTGCGTTAGGGATTGCAGAGTAAAGCCCACAGCGAGTTCCCGATAATTATCGGGACAAGCGAGGACTTGCAGCGTAAAGCGCGACCCTTGTTGTAACCTGCCGCTAGGCAGGCAAGCGTCAAAAAAAATAATAAAATTTCATCAATATAATCATCAATCAAATCAATCAAAAAATGAACAGTTTCACAACATTAAAAGAATGACACTATGAAGATAGAAAACACAAAAGCACAAATGCGAAAAGGCGTTTTAGAATTCTGCATACTCTCGGTCTTAAAGGACAATGATGCGTATGTTGCCGAAATTCTAGGCACCTTAAAAGATGCAAAGTTGCTCGTCGTAGAAGGTACTATTTACCCGCTACTTACGCGACTTAAAAACGCTGGACTTTTAAATTACAGATGGGAAGAATCGACCTCTGGACCGCCAAGAAAATATTATGGTTTAACCGAAACAGGTAAATTATTTTTAAAAGAATTGAACACAACTTGGAGTGAATTACACAATGCAGTAACTATAGTAACAAGCCAAAAAACAACAAAAAAATGAATAAAACAGTCAACATAAATTTAGCAGGTATATTTTTTCATATAGATGAAGATGCGTACTTAAAATTGCAACGCTATCTTGAGGCTATAAAACGTTCATTTACAGACTCTCAAGGTCGTTATGAAATTATAGCGGATATAGAAGCTCGAATTTCTGAACTTTTTAATGAGCGCGTGCAAAACGACAAACAAGTTATACGAGTTAAAGAGGTAGATGAAGTAATCTCGATCATGGGGCAACCTGAAGATTATTTGGTAGATGATGAAATTTTTGAAGATGAACCACAACCGTCTTACAGAAGCAAATCTTCTACTTCTAAGAAATTATTTAGAGATACAGACAACTCATATATAGGTGGTGTATCCTCTGGGTTATCACATTACTTTGGAATTGATGCCATTTGGATTCGATTAGCTTGGATACTCTTAATTTTTGGAGCAGGCACAGGTATTTTACTTTATATTTTACTTTGGGTTTTAGTACCTGAAGCAAAGACTACTGCTGAAAAAATAATGATGACAGGAGATCCTGTTAATATTAGCAACATTGAAAAAAAAATAAAAGACGGGTTTGACACCGTAACTGAAACTGTAGGTGATGTTGCAAAAAATGTATCGGACTCCGTTTCTAATGCTGCGAAGAATATTGATGTAAAAAAAAGCGCTAACTCCATAAAATCATCATCAAGAACTTTTTTTGATACCATTGGAGATGTTATTATGTTCTTCTTTAAGGTCTTTGCAAAATTCATAGGTGTTTTACTTATAATTATTGGTGCAGCAGCTTTAATTGGGTTAATTATTGGTCTGTTTTCATTAGGTGTTGCAGACATTATACATATACCAGGTTTAGACTTTGTTGAGATTGCCAATGCTGGCGAAACACCAATTTGGTTAGTATCCTTGTTTACGCTTTTTGCCGTTGGTATTCCGTTCTTTTTCCTTTTTTACTTAGGTCTTAAGATCCTAATAAACAACTTAAAATCAATAGGTAATATTGCTAAATTTACGTTGTTAGGATTATGGCTTATCTCCATTATTTCATTAGTTGTTGTTGGAGTAAGACAAGCCAGCGAACATGCTTTTGAAGAAAGTTTTATGGTGAAAACTGAATTACCAATTATGGCTAATGACACCCTAAATATTAAAATGGTAAGCAGTGATAATTTTAGCCCTGAGCATTACGGTCATAATAGTTTTAAACTTGCACATAACGAAAATGGCGATAAAGTTTTATACTCATCCAATATAGACATCACAGTAGAATCTACTACAGATTCTATCGCTAGAATAGGCATTAAAAAAAGGGCTGATGGTAGAGATTATGACAAAGCCATAGAACGCGCAAAAAACATAAATTATAGTTTTGAACTTAAAAACAATACCTTACTGTTAGATTCTTATTTAACTACAAATACTGAAAATAAATTTAGTGATCAGGAAGTGGATGTCGTGCTTTATTTACCAGAAAATACTGTTGCGTATTTCAATAACAGTACAGAAAAGAGTTTACACTATAAAACATACGATGGTAATATTGTATCTCGAGACGATACCAACCACTATTTAAAAATTCTTTATGATGATGTGGAATGCTTAGACTGCCCTGAAGAAGATTTTAAAGTAAAGGTGAATACGCCAAAACTTAAAATTGATGATAATGGAATAGAAATTAATTCAGAAGATGGCAGCCTAAAAATAGATGAGACTGGCATTAAAGCAGAATCAGATGAGATAAAACTGAACATTAATTCTGATGGCGTTGAACTAATAGAATCGGAGTAATAGATATTATAAACAAGCATAGATCCCGATGAAAAATCGGGATTAGTTCTACTTACAATTCATCATTAAAAGATAACAGTTCAGGTATTTAAATTATCAAAGCACATGTAATAATTAGATATTTGAACAACACATTAATCATCAAAAAACAAATAATCATGACAACACTAATCAAATTTATTGTAGCCACCGTATTAAGCTTAACACTCTTTTCGTGCAACTTTGATATGAACTTTAACTCTGGTGTTAGAGGAAATGGCGAAGTAGTTACAGAGGACCGAACTATAAACGAATCTTTTTCAGCTATTAAAGCAACAGAAGGTTTGGATGTTTACTTAACGCAAAGTGATAACGAAAGTGTAAGCGTTGAAGCTGATGGGAACTTACAAGGACTCATCTTAACCGAAGTTGAAGATGGTGTTTTAAAAATTCACACTAAAGAAAATATTGGTAGCGCTACATCAAAAAAAGTACATGTTAGTTTTAGAGATATATCAAGTATTATTTCTACTAGCGGCAGTGACGTTTATTCAACGAATACAATTAATTCGGAACGTTTAGATTTAAAATCCACGAGCGGAAGTGATATGAAGCTCGATGTAAACACTTCTGTATTAAATTGTAAATCTACTAGTGGAAGCGATTTAAGACTATCTGGAAAAACAATTAGATTAATTGCTGAAGCAACAAGCGGAAGTGATATAAAAGCTGCTGATTTAATGGCAGAATCTAGTCAAGTAAAAGCCACTAGCGGTGCAGACATTACAGTGAACACCTCTAAAGAATTAACAGCAAAAGCTACCAGCGGCGGCGATGTTAAATATTACGGAAACCCAGAAAAGGTTGATAAAAGTGACAGCTCTTCTGGAAGTGTAAGACAACAATAAGAGTATTAACAAAACCAACTGAAATTAAAACCATTTCAAGCTTTAACAAAAGTTTGGAGTGGTTTTTGTTTTATTATTTTTAGTGACTAATTTGCCATTCAATGTGTCTAATTAGTAGTAATGTATATCTTGAGGCACTAGAGAACATCACTATTGAAGCTTCAGGTACGAGTTCTATTTATTTATATGAAAACCCTAAGATTATAATAAATAAGCCAACAAATACAGCAGAATTTCAAAAGAAGATTAAATAAATGAGTTATTTGTCGTTTTAGAAATTACATGAGTCCTAGAATTTGAAAGTAATAAATCTGATTATTTTCGATATTCGTGTTTTACCCAGTCTACTTCCATAACCCACTCAGCACCCACCATTGGTGAATCGGTAATTTTGGCGAAGTTTAAAATAGCAAACATGGGTTCTGGATATTTATCGCCCTCTCCAACATTTCTGTATATTTCTTTACCATCCAGTCTGTATACCAAATCACTTTTTTCCCATTCTACAGAATAGGTATGATATTCATTTAAAGTAGCTTCAAAGTTTCTGCGTTTACTTTGCCAATCACCTTTATCACACGCTCCTAAACTTACAATGGCTCCAGTTGTAAAGCTATCTTTCATATGATCTCCATGATGTTCAAAAATATCTATTTCTCCAGAACCTGTTAAAGGCCAACAAATATTTTCATCTGCTTCCTGCACAGGAGATTCGTTATTTTGCGCACCTAGTAACCACCAAGCTGGAAACATACTAGGTTCTCCGTTACTCCCTAATTTTAATCTTGCAGTCCATTTACCTTTAATAAATTCTTTTTTATTCTTTGATACAATACGACCAGCAACATATTCGGTATCAGGGTGTTGTTTTCCGTGCTTGTCCAAATTATCACAGCTTATTTTCTCGCCAACATTGACAACCTTCAATTTTAATGTACCATTGCTAACTTCTCGTGTTCCGAATTCATTATCGGGCACATAGCAATGTGTTTCGTTGTTTACCCAAATGCGTTGGTCTTGCCAATTATCCAGATTAAAAGTGTCAAAGTCATCTTGAAAATCTACTTTCCAGACATCTGCTGTTACTGTTTTATTTGAATCTTCTTTATCTTTTGTTTTACAAGCTATTGCAAGCATTCCGATTAATAAGAAACTTAACAAATAGTAATAATATGATTTTTTCATAATTGAGGATTTTTATTTATTGTTCGTCGGGATGACAGGATTTAAATAATCCTAATAAACCCTCGTTGCTAATAGAAAAGTGAAAGCCTATGGCCTTCTTTTTTATTTATGTCAGTTTGGTAGAATACATTCTACCCACTTCCACAAACAAAAAAAGAAATTTGCAAGGGCAAATCACTTTTCTGCTAAGTCGGGATGACAGGATTTGAACCTGCGACCACATGACCCCCAGCCATGTACGCTAACCGGACTGCGCCACATCCCGAATAAATTAGAATTTCAAAGAAAACACTTTTTTTAACAATTACAAAACACAAGAAAACCGAAATAAAAACTTCGGTTTTCTTTAATTTTTATTAAAATGTCAACCTATTTATGGTGACTCCATATCATTTTAAACAAAATTAATCTAATATTATTGGCACGCCAGCCTCTTTAAGTAAATTTTCAATCTTTGGTACGTCTAAGTTTGAGAAGCTTTCTAGTTTAGGCTTTAATCTACTAAATAATTGTTTTGCAATTTCAAAATTTTCTAAATGCATTTCTGTTGGTCCATATGTACTTCTAGAAAAACCTCTTTGGGCAATTGAAATTCTGGATCTTATAGATAATATTTCTTTTTCTCTGATTTCTTTTTTTGCTGAGTTTCCATTTATTTTTTCATCTAAAATGTACATTACTTTTTTTAAATCATGTATTTCCCTCTCTAATTTACCAGGTGTTAAATTCGCATATTTAAGTATTTTATCAAAAGCTTTTAATTTTTTTGATGCTTTTTTAAAATCGTTAGTTATGGTATTAACTGAGGTTTTAAATTCAATTATGTCATTTGAATAATTAGATATTTCTATATCTGACATAGGATTTTTTAAAACATTCTCTCTAATACGCTCAACACTAAAATTTTGTGTTTCACCTAATTTAATAGTTTCTCCTTCTATAATTGAATATAGAGTTACATTATATATGCCAGGTTTTGAAAACATATATCTTGATGGTTTAGCAGTATTAATTGTTTCCATATTAAAATTAGAAACTAAAGGTTGCTTTAAATTCCAGGTCACTCTATTTATGCCTCGCTTATATTCGCTAGGTATTCTTGTTATAAATCCCCCTTTATCATTTCTAATAACTAATATAATATTAGGTTTGTCTTGATGTTTTTCATCACTTAAAGCTTGCCACCCTGGAAAAGGGATATTTTTATTTTCTTTATTTAATAACTTTTCTTTTTTCTGTCTTTTGCTTTTTAAGTTATCAAAATTTTCAGGAATATAATACGTAAATAACGCACCATAATCAGGGTTTTCTGCAGTATAAAAACTAGCTCCTTGACTAGATGTACCTCCATTAATTGGTTGATATTGCAACGCTTTACGTGGTTTAAACAATTGTGCTTTGTTTATTGTAGATGGGTTTATACTTCTTAAAGGAGTATAATCATCTAATACATAAAAACTTCTTCCAAATGATGCAACAATTAAATCATTTTCCCTTTTTTGAATTGCTATATCACGAAATGAGATTGTAGGCAAACCTTGAGAAAATTTCATCCAGCTATCACCTTGATTTAATGAAACATAAACACCATACTCTGTAGCTAAAAACAATAAGTTAGGATTTATATGATCTTGTACAATTCTCCAAACAAAACTATTATTAGGTATACCATTTGTTATGCTATTCCAACTTTTACCACCATCATTACTTTTTAATAAATACGGTTTATAATCTCCAAATTTATGATTGTCAAGTGCTACATAAACTTTGTTTTTATCATATAAATCTGTTTTAATATCATTTACAAAAGCTGTTGATGGCACACTTGGTAAAGAACCAACCTCAGTTTTAACCCAAGAATTCCCACCATCTTTTGTGCGCTGAATTATTCCATCATCTGTACCAGCAAAAATTATGTTTTCATCTAATTTTGACTCTGATAATGAAGTTATAGTATTATAAGTAGACATGGCATAAACATCCCAAGCGCTGTCCCAACTCTGTTGTTTACCCATAATAGGCAAAGTTAGTCCTTCTTCATTCTTGGTTAAGTCTTTTGATATTGGTTTCCAACTATCTCCTCTATTATTAGATCTCCATACACGTTGAGAACCAAAATATAAGCGTTTTGGGCTATGATGACTTACCAATATTGGGGAGTCCCAATTATTGCGCTCATAAGGCTCATCAATACCTGATTGCGGTTTGATATAAACTGACTGACCCGTTGATTTTTCAACTCTACGCAACTCCCCTTGTTGTGATTGAGCATATACTATATTAGGGTTACCAGGTTCAGTAGCAGGTTGATGTCCATCGCCCCCCAATAAAACGTACCAATCTGAATTAGAGATCCCATTACTTCTTAAAGTTCTTGATGGTCCGCCTTGAGTATTATTATCTTGAGTTCCTCCATATATATTATAAAAAGGCTTTGCATCATCAACTGCTAATTTATAGAATTGAGTTATAGGTAAATTATTAACAAATCTCCATGTTTCAGATTTGTCAAATGATTCATATATCCCTCCATCTGTACCAATAAGCATATAATTTGGGTCATTTAATTTAAAAGTTAAACTATGGTCATCACCGTGTTTATTAGCTTTTTTCATGGTTTTAAATGTTTTTCCACCATCAGTTGAATAAAGCGTGCTATTATTCATTAAATAAAGTTTATCGAATTCATGAGGAGAAGCAATAAGTTCTTGGTAATAATGTGGCCCTGTTCCTCCTGAAACTGTATTTGACATTTTAACCCAGCTTTGACCTTGATTTTCTGATCTAAAAACCCCACCTTTTCTTCTCTCTAACTCAATTGCAGCATAAATAACATTTGGATTTATTGGAGAAATTGCAAGTCCGATTTTACCCATATTAGTTTTAGGCAATCCGTTTGTAAGTTTTTCCCAAGTTTCTCCACCATCAATACTTTTATGAATTGCTGTATCTTCTCCTCCTCCAATGTAAGCAGCAACATTTCTATGCCTTTGCCATGTTGCTGCATAAAGTACTTTTTCATTTCTTGGGTCAATTAAAATATCTGTTACACCAGTCCATTTATTGCCGCTCAAAACTAATCTCCATGTATTCCCACCATCGGTTGTTTTATAAAGGCCTCTATCACCTCCTGAACTCCATAAAGGTCCTTGTGCAGCTACCCAAATTTCTTGTGAGTTTTTTGGATTAATTATTATTTTTGAAATATGCTCGGAATTTCTCAACCCTTTGTTTTCCCATTGTTTCCCACCATCTCTACTAAGATATAATCCATGCCCTATACCAACATGCCTTCCTCCAACATTTTCGCCAGTTCCTAACCAAATATTATTAGAATTATTTGGATCAATAGTTAAGCAACCTGTTGAATAAAAAGATTCTTTATCTGTTAATGGTTGCCATGTTGTTCCAGAATTTATCGTTTTCCAAACTCCTCCAGAACCTACTGCTACATACCAAATGTTTTGATTATTGGGATCTATAACAATATCTGCTATTCTACCAGACATAAATGCTGGTCCAATACTCCTGAATTTTAAGCCAGAAATGGCATGTTCTAATAGAGTTGAATCTTTTTCTTGGGCATTAAATGATAAAGTAGAAAAGAATAAAATTAACAAAATCGATATTTTACTTGCGATATTCATAGTGCTTTTTTGATAAATATAAGACTAACATAAAACATAAGACGTGTAAATTAAGTAAATTGTGTTTAGTCTGGCTAACAGGTTTAAATAATCCTTATAAACCCTTCATTAGAAACATAAAAAAAAAGCCAAAGTAAATTACTTTGGCTTTTTTTTATAGAATAAATAATTCTACATTAATTATAAGTGGGTGTTGACACTTCAAACGTTGAATCTTTAGCTGCTAAATAACGTTCAGCATCTAAGGCAGCCATACATCCAGTACCTGCTGCTGTAACTGCTTGCCTATATACATGATCTGCAGCATCACCCGATACAAAAACACCTTCAATGTTAGTCTTAGATGTTCCAGGAACATTAATTATATATCCCGTTTCATCTAAATCTAAAAAGCCTTTAAAAATATCGGTATTTGGTTTATGACCAATAGCTACAAAAAATCCTGTTACAGAAATTTCATGCTTTTCATTGGTTTGATTATTAAAAACACGAACACCTGTCACCACTTGATCATCACCTAAAACCTCATCAGTTTCAGTATTAAATAAGATTTCAATGTTTTCTGTATTCTTTACCCTAGCTGCCATAATTTTTGAGGCTCTAAACTCATCTCTACGAACCAGCATGGTTACTTTTTTACAAAGCTTTGATAGGTAATGTGCTTCTTCACAAGCTGAATCTCCAGCACCTACAATTACTACTTCTTGATTTCTGTAAAAGAATCCGTCACATACGGCACATGCTGAAACACCTCCACCTAATTTTAAATATTTCTGCTCAGAATCTAAACCTAAGTATTTTGCAGAAGCTCCAGTAGATATAATAACGGTATCACAGTGAATTTCTTTTACACCATTCACCCATACTTTATGAACATCCCCAGAAAAATCTACTTTAGTAACCCAACCATCACGAACATCTGTTTCAAAACGTTGCGCTTGCGCTTGAAGTTGCATCATCATTTCTGGTCCGGTAACACCATCTGGATATCCTGGAAAATTTTCAACCTCATTAGTTGTTGTTAATTGGCCCCCTGGTTGTGTCCCTTGGTATAAAACTGGTTTCATATTTGCTCTGGCTGCATATATCGCTGCTGTATAACCAGCAGGCCCAGAACCTATTATTAAACATTTTACTTTTTCTATTGTATCAGACATAATTGTGATTAAATTTTCTAAGACAAAAGTAGAATTTTTGGTTAAAACCTAACAGAGAAGTTATCAACAGTATTTATAGTTTAATAACTCTAAATTATAAAAATAAATACATATTTATTTTTTTCGTAACTTGGAGTATACTAACTATTTAATTTAAAACTCATGAAAAATTTTTTATTAATTATCTGTATTGCTCTAATTTTTTCTTGTAAAGACAATTCAAACGCTGATACGTTAGACAAAATCGATCCGCAAATTGCTAGCAAAATTAATACTTTAGAAGGCGCATGGAAGTTAGTGAGTTATTTGAATTTCGGGGAAGATGGTCGCGTCGATACCATTCCTTCTTCAAATACTAATAAACAAATAAAAATGTATTCATCAACAAAAGTAATGTGGAGTCGAACTCGAATTTCAGATTCAATAGATTGGTTTGCTTATGGCGATTATAATGTTAAAAATGGTGTTTTAACTGAAGTTTTAGAATATGGTTCTAAATCGATGAACGAAGTCATAAAAGATAGAACAGAGTTTTCATTTAATGTCAATATAAACGAAAATGAATTTAGCCAAATTGAATTAGATAGTTTAGGCTATCCTATTTTAGCAGAAAACTATATAAGATTAGAGTAAAAAAAAAGCGAAACAACATTTGTTTCGCTTTTTTGTCGGGGTGGCAGGATTCGAACCTGCGGCCTCCACGTCCCAAACGTGGCGCGATAACCGGGCTACGCTACACCCCGAATTATGATTATCTTGTAACGGGACGCAAATATAGTTTATTTATTCATTTCACAATTACTATTTTAAAAAAATCTCTTCTTTAAAATGATATTTTTGTCTCTTTAATTTATTAGTTTATAATTGTATACAACATGACAAAAAGCATATTCATTTTTACTTTTTTGGGATTAGTCTTAACAGGTTATGGCCAATCAAAAATAACAGGGAAAATAATTGAAAGTGATAATAATACTGCTTTAAGTGGGGCTGAAATAATTAACGTAGATACACAAAAAAGTATAACTTCAAGCATAGATGGTACTTTTGAAATCTTAAATGAAGGTCTTTATTCATTCAAAAAAAAAGGATACGCTATTAAACGTATAAATCTAGTTTTTAACCAATATTACATTATCCAACTAGATATAAACCCCTCAGAATTAGATGAAATTATTGTACACGCGAATCATATTCCTAAAGCACTAAAAAAAGCAACAGCTTCTGTTGGTATAATTGCTTCAAAAGACATTAAACGCTCAAACAATACAAATTTTGCTCCAATTTTAAATAGAATACCTGGGGTTTTCATGCAAAGTGGAGCACTTAACACCAATAGAATTACGATTAGAGGCATAGGCTCCAGAAACCTTTTTGGAACTTCAAAAATCAGAGCTTATTTTAAAGATATTCCTTTAACCAACGGCAGCGGAGAAACAAACATTGAAGATTTTGAATTGGCATCAATTTCTCGTTTTGAAATCATTAAAGGCCCTGCTTCAAGTATTTATGGTGCAGGTCTTGGCGGTGTTATTCAATTAAAACCTCAAAATGCCTTTTTAAATCAATCCCATTTAAACACAGCGTTTTCTTTTGGTTCTTTCGGACTAATTAAAGGTGTTATTAATATGAATCATGGTACAAGTAAAAACAGCTTAAGAGCTGTTTATAGCAATACGCACAGCGACGGCTATCGTGAAAATAATGAATACAATAGACAAACCTTTACTCTTAATACAAATCATTTTTTAAGTAAAAAAAACGAGTTATCATTTTTAGCAAGTTATGTTGATTTAAAAGCGTCTATACCAAGTTCTATCAATAAAACCAATTATTTAAATAATCCTGAGTCGGCGGCGTTTACTTGGAAACAATCTCAAGGTTTTGAAGACTCAAAGCGAGCTGTTTTTGGTATGTCTTGGAATCATGATTACAGTAGTAATTTAAAACAAGTTTCTAGTATTTTTACATCCTTTAAAAATGTTTACGAACCGAGACCTTTCAATATTTTAAAAGAGAACACATTTGCAATAGGCATTAGAAGCCGTTTATTAGGAAAGTCAAAGTTGTTTAATAAAAATCTAAATTGGACTTTTGGCGGCGAACTTTTCAGAGACACCTACAACTATAAAACTTTTGAAAATGTATATGAAGATTTTCCAGCTGGGACCGGAAGCGTTGAAGGTGATCAATTATCAAACTTTAAAGAAAAAAGGAACTATTACAATATTTTTGGTGAAACTAATTTTGAAGCTTCGAATAAAACAACTCTATCATTTGGCTTAAATCTAAATAAAACCGCATATCATTTAGAAGATAATTTTATGACTTCTAATGAAAACCAAGATCAATCTGGTGCGTTTAAATTCAAAAACATAGTCTCTCCAAAACTTGGAGTATCTCATTTATTTTCAAACAGTTTTAGTTTTTATTCAAGTATTAGCCACGGATTCTCTCCTATCACACTAAATGAAACGCTATTACCAGATGGACAAATAAACACAAACCTAAAACCAGAGACTGGTTGGAATTTTGAAATTGGGACACGTGGTGCAACTTTAAATAATAAATTGCAGTTTAATGTATCAATATATAGATTAGACATAAAAAATCTATTGGTTTCAAGGAGAACAGCTCAAGACGAATTTATCGGTATTAATGCAGGAAGAACGCAACATGATGGTTTAGAATTAGCCTTAAATTATAATTGGCTTCAAAAAGAAAGTATGTCCATCAGTTCCTTTATAAATTATACGCACAACAATTTCATATTTAAAGAATTTATTGAGGATACTAATGATTTCTCTGGAAATGATTTAACTGGTGTTCCAAAAGACATTTTTAATACTGGAGTTGACTTTGATTCTACTTTTGGCATTTATGGGAATATTAATTATCAATATGTTGGAAGTATGCCTATAACTGATAGTAACAACTTATATTCTGACAGTTATAATATAACTAATACAAAAATTGGATATCAAACAAATCTTAATAAAACGCTAAAACTAAATGTCTTCTTTGGTGTAAATAATATCTTTAATAAACATTATGCCTCACAAATATTAATAAATGCATCAAGCTTTGGCGGTAATGCTCCAAGGTACTTTTATCCAGGAAATCCAGTAAATTATTTTGGAGGTATTAATTTAAATTATGTATTTTAATGTAACTTTAAATAA
>Ga0075467_10002961_pt1 | contig 13188 bp, 11 predicted proteins | sample DEB08_DNA_9_FD_75067 | JGI IMG/M metagenome (GOLD analysis project Ga0075467, IMG submission 75067) | Aqueous microbial communities from the Delaware River and Bay under freshwater to marine salinity gradient to study organic matter... | ecosystem: Environmental > Aquatic > Marine > Coastal ...
AATATCCAAAGGCAAAGAACAGTATTTACAAAAAAGACTGAAACAACTTGAAATGGCTAAGGAACAGACTCAAATGCTGTTGTCTGATTATCAGCATCAAAACAGTTTAGTTATATGATAGGTCTTAAGCTTTATTCCGTCAACGGTAAGGTTGTATAAAGGGTTTAGCGCCATAATATTTTCATCAAAGAGAAAACAAGGGAGATCGTCACTTTCAAGCTTCGATTTAATCAGATGTGCCTCGACTAAATTGTCGAATGTTTTTAGCGTTACAAGTTCCAAGAGCTAGGTTTTAGGATAAAAAAGAGTCTTAACCAATCAAGCGAATTTATACAAAAGAAATCTTAGGGTATTCTTATTTCAATACATTTAGCATTGGATTAAAACCCCAGTAAATTGCCTGTCCAATTTAAGGGACCTATGGCAGGAGAGTCTTCTAAACATTCGCGGCAGTGGGAAAACATCATCATGCAATCGATATAATCGGTAAACATGTGGAAGAGTAAGCCAATACCAATAATGTTAAAAGGCCTGCGGAAGAAAAGAAAGCCTAGGTAAAGTAGCATAGCATAATAGCTATGCAGAAAGTGAAAATTGATGCTGCATCTATTGGCTTGAAAAATAGGGTCTGCAAACAAGTGGTCTAAGTCCACAAGCATGGTGGCAATTAGAATGAGATATACTTTCTTCCAATCTTTTTTAAAAAACACCAAGGCGAAAAATAAGGGAAAGCCAAAATGTAAGAAGTAGTGTATAAAAGTCTGCATCAAATTTAGATTAACACTTCGAGTGGGATAATAATTTATAGACGATTTTAGGCAAAGAGGCTGCTGAAAGATAGAAAAAAGCGACCTTGTTTCAGCCCCATTTTTCTTGCTGGGCATCTACCGAGAGTGGAAAATTTAGCAAACCTAAAACGGTTTTGCTTGGTACTTGCTAGAGATTTGTTTTAAGACTTCGAATTCCCTCATAAACTACAATGGCCACCGCATTGGCGAGGTTAAAACTGCGGATATGTTCGCTGTAAATGGGGATGTGATAGCTGCGCTCTACGTTTTCTTTAAGAATATGTTCATCCAGCCCTTTAGACTCTTTTCCGAAAATCAGAAACATGTCGTCGGCATAGTCAATTTCGCAGTAGTCTTTTTTGCCATGACTGGAGAGGTAAACAAAATTACCCGCCGGATTTTTTTCATAAAAGTCAGCTACATTCTCATAAATAGTTACAGAAAGGTGTTGCCAATAGTCGAGGCCAGCTCTTTTTAAACGGGCATCGTTTAGCTCAAAGCCGAAGGGTTTAACCAAGTGTAATTTAGAGCCAGAGCCAAGGCTTAGTCTGCCGATATTGCCCGTATTATTAGGGATTTCCGGTTCGAAGAGGACGATGTTAAATGCCATTTTAGTCGATTATACGAAACTTGTCCTTGGCCGCGAAAACTTTGCGCTAGCCATCTGCTTAAAGCGCAGGACAAAAGATTAATTATTTGCGGCTAAAGATAAGGTCTGGAACTATTAGACGTGAATTGGAAATTAAATAAAGTCCCATGGCTTAATTAAGATAAAAGCGCTTGCCTCAAAAAAAGGGGAGGCCGGGGGATCGGCCTCCCCTAGCTTAACCAAAACCCAATTGAAAAGAGTTTAATAGTCGACGTACTATTTTTTACTTCCAACCCCCACCTAAGGCACGGTAAATATTTACCATGGCTCCAATCTGTTGCTTTTTAGTCTCAATTAATTCGAAGCGCGATTGTAGTGCTTCACGTTGTGTTAATAGCACCTCCATATAATCAGCACGGGCCGACTGGAAGAGGCTATTGGATATTTTCACCGAACTATTAAGGGCGCTCACTTCCGCCGATTTAAGCTGGTAGCTCGACTGTAAATTTTGAATTCTACTTAGCTCATTAATCACCTCAACATAGGCTTGTAAAACCGTTGCTTCATACTCATACAGGGCCTGGATTTGCTTTGCATTCGCATTGTAGTAGGTCGCTTTTATGGCCCTTCTATTAATTAAAGGAGCGCCTAAATCGCCGGCAAAATTATAGAGTAATGATTGGGGCGAGTTGAGCAGGAAACTAGGCTTAAAAGCTTGATAACCAATACCGGCACTAAGGTCGAGACTAGGGTAAAAGTTCGCCTTCGCCACTTTAAGGTCTAATTTAGCGGCTTGTACTTTTTGTTCTGCCGCGCGAATATCGGGGCGGTTAGCCAGAAGCTGGGAAGGCAATCCGGCATACACGGTATCGGGAATAATTAGATCTAAGGAACTCGGACTGCGGGGAATTTCTTGCGGATAACGCCCCAATAGGTAGTTCAGATGATTGCTTGTTTCTGTGATACTTTGTTTGATACCAAATTGCAAACTCTTGGTATTTAAGAGCTGCGCTTCAAAACGCTTTACCGCTAGCTCAGTTACCTTAGATGAGGCCTTTTGAAGTTTTACGGTACGAAGAGCAGCACTTTGTAAAGTGATGTTTTGCTCTACTATTTCCAGCTGCCGATCTAAAACTACTAACTCATAATAGTCACTGGCAATTTCCGCCACCAAATTAGTAACCATGTAACGCTGACCCTCTACGCTGGCTAAATAGCGTTTGGTGGCCGCATTTTTAGCATTGTGTAGCTTCGACCAAATATCGATTTCCCAGCTGGCAAAAGCACCAAAGTAGAAATCGTTAAGGGGATCGGGTGTAGGGGTACCGGGAGCGATATCGGTAATGGCATCATTGGCTCCTTTACTGGTATAGCGGCCAGGTTTATCCAATCCTGCGCCAGCATTTAAACCCACAAAAGGTAGGTATTCACCTCGGCGCGCTTGCACTTCATTTCGGCCAATAGCAATTTCTTGCAGACTGATATTTAGCTCTTGGTTGTTTTTAAGAGCGGTATTGATAAGTCCAATTAGCAATGGATCTTTAAAATAGTCTTGCCAATTAACTTGGGCGAGATTAGTACTGTCTTTAGCTTCCGTTTTACCGAAGCTTTGGGGTAAGCTAGCGCCAGCCGATTTTTCCACAAGCGCTGGTCCTTTGCAGCTGTATATGCTCAAGGCAGATAGGCTTACAAGAAGGATTCGAAAATATTTATATTGAAACATTTATTTAAAATTATTCGGTTAGTGGACGTTCGTCTTCATTGCGGATAAGCTTGCGACCTTTGGCAAGACTGGCGAAGAAATAATAGAGTCCGGGCACGATAATAACTCCGAAAACGGTTCCGAATAACATCCCACCCAAGGCCGAAGCACCGATGGTACGGTTACCAATTGCGCCAGCACCAGAGGCAAGTATTAAAGGAATTAAGCCTGCGATAAAAGCAAAGGAGGTCATTAAGATCGGTCTGAACCTCACTTTTGCACCCTCAATGGCGGCGTCGAAAACTGTTGCCCCTTTTTGTCTTTCTAGCTCCGCAAACTCCACGATTAGCACCGCATTTTTACCCAATAGGCCGACCAGCATGATAAGCCCAATTTGAGCATAAATATCATTATCGAGTCCCATTAACTTGAGCAGTAGAAATGAACCAAACACTCCCACCGGTAAAGAGAAGATTACCGTGAGTGGTATGATAAAGCTTTCGTATTGCGCCGCTAACACTAGGTAAACGAAGACCAATACGATTAAGAATACGTATAAGGACTCATTACCTCTATTGGCCTCGTCGAAGGAAAGTCCTTCCCAGGCGATGTCGTATCCTCTTGGTAGGGTCGCTTCCGCTACTTCGCGAATGGCATCAATGGCATCCGCCGTGGTATAGCCCTTTCCGGGCAAGCCTCTAATGGCGGCGGAGTTATACATGTTATAGCGGGTAATCTCGTTGGGTCCCTGTTTTTTCTCCATTTTCATGAAGGCAGAATAGGGCACCATGTCGCCATCTTCATTGGTTACAAAAAGATTCAGTACGTCGGATGGGAGTCTTCTAAACTTAGGATCAGACTGCACATAAACCTTGAAGAACCTACCGAAACGAATGAAACCTTGCTCGTAAGTACTACCAATTAGGATGTCGAGATTTTCCATGGCCTTACCGATAGAAACTCCTTTTTGCATGGCCAACTCATTGTCGAAAACCAACTCATATTGCGGGTAGTTTGCCGCAAAGAAGGTAAACAGGCCTGATAACTCAGGTCTCTTCGCTAAATCGTCTAAGAATTGCTTGTTGATCTTATCAAATTCTTGATAGTCCGTGGTGGTAGTTTTATCCAGAAGTCGCATTGAGAAACCGCCAGAAGAACCAAAGCCAGGAATAGCTGGGGGCTCGAAAAACTCAACGATAGATCCTAAGCCTCTAGATTTTTCTTCTAGCTCTTCCATGATCTCCGTTACAGAGTGTTCTCTTTCCGACCAAGGTTTTAAGTTAATTAAACAGGTGCCGGCATTGGAGCCACGACCTTCGGTCATGATTTCATAACCTGCTAAAGATGATACAGACTCAACCCCGTCTATCTCTTCACAAATTTTCTGCAGGCGTTGTGCTACCTCATTGGTGCGCTCTAAAGTGGCGCCGGGAGGCGTTTGAATAATACCATATATAGTACCTTGATCTTCCGCAGGGATAAAGCCAGTAGGTAAAATTTGATTTTCGAAAACAATTCCTAAACCGAAGGCGATAAGAATGGCGAAAGTAACTACGCGACGATTAACTATTCGTTTTAATAAACCGGCATAAGCGCCTGTTAGCTTATCGAAACCACGGTTAAAACCATCTAAACCACGGTTAAGCAAATTCCTTTTCTTAGGTTTACCATGGTTGTTTTTCAACAACATAGCACATAATACCGGTGTAAGGGTTAAGGCAATGATGGCCGAAATAACAATCGAGCTAGCCATGGTGATGGAGAATTGACGGTAGAAAGTTCCTACCGGACCCGACATAAAAGAGATGGGTAAGAATACTGAAACCATTACGGCGGTAATGGCTATAATGGCTCCACTTATTTCTCCCAGTACTTCTTTTACCGCATTATAGGGAGAAAGGTTTTTCTCATGCATTTTTGCGTGCACTGCCTCTACCACCACAATGGCATCATCTACCACAATACCAATGGCTAATACTAAAGCAAAGAGGGTTACTAGGTTAATGGATAGCCCGAAAAATTGAATCACAAAGAAAGCTCCGATTAATGAAACGGGTACGGCCAGAATAGGAATTAAGGTGGATCGCCAATCTCCTAAAAATAGAAATACTACCAAGGCCACTAATAGAAAGGCATCTCTTAGGGTGTGGATTACTTGTTCGATAGAGGCATCTAAGAATTTAGATACGTCATAGCTAATTTTATAATCCATGCCGGGAGGAAATTCCGCCTTCATTTCTTCCAGCTTCTCCTTTACATTTTCAATTACCTCACTGGCATTACTACCATAGTTCTGTTTTAATACAATTGCCGCCGAAGGGTGTCCATCGAGACTAGAGTAAATATCAAAAAACTCGCTTCCGAGCTCTACTTTTGCAATATCGCGTAGGTGTACATTTTCTCCTTCTGCATTAGCGCGAACAATAATATTTTCATATTCCTCGGGCTTATTAAAACGGCCTTTATAGGTTAAAACATACTCGAGTGATTGGGCCTGAATACCGGAACTCCTTCCTAATCTTCCTGGCCTACCCACAATACTTTGCTCTTGCAAGGCCTCCATTACTTCATCGGTAGAAATGCTATAGGCTCTCATGCGGTCTGGGTTTAGCCACACACGCATCGCGTATTTGCGGCTCCCTAATATTTGGGTTCTGGCTACCCCGTGAATCCTATTGATTTCAGGGATCATTTTAACATCAGCGTAGTTGTAGAGATATTTTTCATCCATACTCTCATCCTTCGCATAGAGGTTAACATACATCAGCATACTAGGCTGAATGGGTGTGATAACCACCCCTTCTCTTTGCACCAAATCGGGCAAGAGTGGCATAACCTGATCTACTCGGGTTTTTACCCGAATTACTGCCTGGTTAGGATCGGTTCCGGGTTCGAAAATTAAGCTGAGGGTAGCCTCTCCAGCACTGGTTGCATCGGTGGCCATATAGCGTAAACCTTGTACCCCATTAATTGAGTTTTCTAAAGTAATTAAGGTTGAGTTTACCAGTACTTCTGCACTAGCGCCTGGGTAGGCAATAAATATATTTACAGTTGTTGGAGCGATCTGAGGAAATTGCGATATCGGCAATTGTTTAATGGCCAGAGAACCCACAAAAACTATAATCACCGATATGACTATCGCCAATACCGGTCTATGAATAAACCGTTTAAACATGATTTAATTTTTAAGGATTTGGAATTACTCTGCGTAGAGATCTAGATTAGCTAGGGTTGCTTTAGGATCTTGAAAATCGATAGCTATTTCATCGTTTTCTTTTACCAACCTTAAGCCTTCTATTAGAATCTTATCGTTTTCTGAGAGTCCAGAGCTCACCGCAAATAAGTGAGGTAATTCGGCGCTAATCGTAATTTCTCTAGCATGTACAATGTTGTCTTCGCCTATTACAAAAACAAAATGTTTGTCTAGTACTTCAAAAGTGGCTTTTTGAGGAATAATTAAAGCATCTTTTAAAGGGACAGACATTAAGATACTGCCGGTTTCTCCGTGTCTTAATAAACCTTTGGGGTTATCAAAGCCTGCTCTGAAAGAGATGTTTCCCGTTTCATTATTAAAGTCTGCCTCTATGGTTTCTATTTTTCCTTCTAATGGAAAAATTTTATTGTTAGCCATTAACAATTTCACCACCACACTGCTGTCCTTTTTTACATTGATTTTATAGTCAAGGTATTTTGCTTCAGGTACATTGTAGTATACCCACATGCGGCTATTATTGGACAAGGTGGTTAAAAGGTCACCCTCATCGATTAAGCTACCTTCTCTCACGTTGAATCTATCAATAATACCGTCGAAGGGAGCATAGATATTGGTAAAACTTAAATGAACATTGGCTAAAGATAATTCTGCCTTGGCCTTTTCAAATTTGGCTTTGGCCATGGCTAATTCATTGGGAGCCACGATATTACTGTCGGCTAAGCTTTTGGTGTTGCGGTATTCTATCTCAGCATAATCCGCTTCAGCCTTGGCCTTTTCATATTCGGCTTGGTATAAACGAGGCATAATTTTGAAGAGTATTTCACCCTTCTTTACGTACTGGCCTTCATCAATGTAAATGTCTTGTAAGAAACCTCGTTCTTGAGCTCTTAACTCAATATGTTGGATGGAGTGTATTTGGCAGACATATTCCTCTGTTAAGGCGGTGTCCATCTTAAATGGGCTGCTAACTATAAAACGAAGTTCTTCTTCTTTTTCTGATTCTTCGTGATGTGAGCTACAGCTATATTGGCTCAATAAGGCTAAAAGCCCTACTAGCATAAAAATTCTTTTCATGGGATATTGATTGACTAAAAAATTCTTTGATTTTGGTTACCAAGCACCATTTTTAAATGGCCCTTACGATTAGCCTTTAATGGCTATTGAACACAAGAGTGTTTTCACTCAAAGAAATGCTATAGTCTAAAATCTTGCAGCAGTAGATAGGTGGGAACAAGCTTTAACGAGAAGTAGCTTTTTTCGGCTAATATTCCAGAAACATAGCCAAAGAAATATAAAGAGCTATGGTTAAAAGAGATGCTTTGACTAAGATTTTTACCAAAGCTTTTTTTCTCAACGCTTACTTCTTCTTCGCTGTCTAAGACTTCGGAAATAATATGGAAATGTGGTTTTCCCCCTAAGCCTTTTTTGTAAAAATGTGGATTTTCAATTAGGTTTAGCTCACTGCTAAACTCCGTATAGGTCTTATCCTGAATACTTATGCTTCCGTCTAAATCAAAGGCAAGCCCTGCGATAAGGGTGCTTAAGAGTAAGAATATGGACAGCAGCTGTTTTCTCATTAGGCGGCGAAATTACGGATTAAAATAATTCTCCAAGGATTATCGCATTTAAAATATTCCTAAAATCTATTTTACAAAAAGTAGGGGAAGGTGCTGCCGATAGCCCCAAGCTTTTAATATCAAAAAAGAATAGCACTTTAGCGGAGTTTAGATAAGCCTTAATAAGTTATCGTGAGTCTTTAATTTTGAAATTTATTTTTTTACGGTAAGATTCTACTTAGAACTTTTCGCAAAATTGTAGGGATTATTACCATTATTAAATGAAAATTAAAAAAATTCTTTTCTTGGCCTCCCTTAGTTTAGGTATTGTGGCCTGTCAAGAACCAGTTAGTACAGAAGCCGAGGCGAATGCTGAGGTACAGGTTGAAAGTGCCCAAGCCATGGTGGAATCAGAGAATGAAACGGATAATTTGGCGCGAGTGGAAGAAATAGAAGCTTTTTCTTTCTTTTAATGAGGCCGTTAGATTAATTTCTGATGGCTTTTTTTGTTATGCTCTAACCTTTCCGTCGGCCCTTTCTTTAAAAAATAGCCAAGACTGCTAAACCATGGGGTTATTTTTTTAGTGCCTTCTTGCGCGAAAATGCGCACATAACCACTTTCTATTTTAAATTTCCGTTCCGCCTGGCTTCCGGTCAAGCCGAGATGCGTGTAGAAGATTTTTCAAACGATTCTTAAATACTAAATTTATTTGCGCATTGTAGGGAGGAAGAAGATTCTACGAAGCCCCATCTTTTAGTAGTAGAAGATAACCCAGAGCTTCTAAGTTTTTTAAAAGACTTATTGCAAAGTTATTACCGAATTACTGTCGCCGAAAATGGCGCTATAGCTTTAAGTTTGTTAAAAAGCACCCAGGAGAAGGATGCCGCAGAAGGTTTGGACTTCAATTTGGTTCTTTCCGACCAAATGATGACGGTACTGGATGGTTTAAGCCTGTTGAATAAGCTGAAGTAAGATCTTGATTTAAGACTTTTGCCTTTCATAATGCTAACCGCTCGCACCGAGGCCAAGCTAAAAATAAGCGCTTTAAAAGTAGGCGTGAATGATTTCCTCACTAAGACCTTTGAAGATGAGTTTTCTAATTTATCTAACCTATCTATAGCGGTTGGCTTTAGTGACTTAGCTTCCTTGTCACGCAGTTTTAAAACGCGCTTCGGTAAATCGTCATCTAGCTTTATGGCTTGATCACCAATTGTTTATAGAACCGTTGCTGAATTTCAACTCTTTGGAAATGAAGGAAATTGCTAAAGAAATGACGGATTAAGCAAAGTAAACTGCTACATATTTGTTACTCGATATGTTGCGTATCGTGTTTTGATTGGAGCAGAGAGTTAGGCATTTATTCTCCCCCCTTCCTATATATTTATCTAGTTCTCGCTCCAGTCAAAATTAGACATCACATTTGGCAGATTATTCCTCTCCTTCCCCCCTTCTTTTTTAAGCTCCTTTGTAAAAGGACCAGGCTTTTCCTCAGCAAACTCGGATAATCTATGATCTATTTATTATTACCCGCGCCTGCCTTGCGTGCTGTCAAATCAAACATTTAAGAATGATTTACAATCGATTCCTTTTATGTCTCTGCCAAGGAGTAGTTATTCCATAGCGCAGTAAAATGAGCATATGCATTTTTCAGCATTTTTGAGATGCTACAGCTTCTTTAAGAATTCAACTTTTTGCTAAAGGTCTTAAGTGTTTTTTTAAGTGAATTGAGCTTATGCTTTTTTTAGGCTAACTTCTCTTTTGTTAAATTTTACAAGATGTAGTAATCTAATAGGCTAATAGTCAGATGAGTATTAATCTCATTTTTATTTTAAATTGACGAATTTTATCGAAAAGATTTTTTATTTTTGTCCATCGATAGTTGCTTATCGTGTTTCGGTTGAGGCAAGAATTTGGAAGTTTTATTTCTTCCCCCTCCCCTTTAATTCAATTTCCTACCTCAGTCGAAAACATTTTATTGGTTTCAGACAAATCAAAAAAGGCTTCCCCTCAAAAGGGAGGCTTTTTTTATGAAGTAGCGCTGAATTAAACCAGGGCCAGAAGCTTTTAAACTTTAAAATGGGCAATCACCTTTTTTTGTGAGAGGAGTTATAAATTCGGCCCTTCAATTTTTACCATGAAGTTTAGTCTTTCCATTCTTCTTTTTCTTTCTGGGCCTTTTGGGTTTTCTCAGGAGTTAACCCAGTTTTTTCCCCAATCTGGCGGAAGCATAGTGCAGCATACACATTATAGTCTCGCCTACAGCGAAGAGCATGAACAGGCTATATGGGTGTTTTATGAATTGGAAAGCGAAGAAGCTAAAGGAGGGTTTAAACGCCGCGACGACTTTAGAGCCGACCCGCTAGTAACTACTGAAAGTGCCACCTTAGCCGATTATAAGGCATCGGGCTACGACCGTGGACATTTAGCGCCAGCGGCAGATATGGCTTTTAGTGAAAACGCTATCAGCGAAAGCTTTTATATGAGCAACATGAGCCCGCAAAAACCCTCTTTTAATCGCGGTATTTGGAAAAAATTAGAAGCGCAGTTTCGCGATTGGGCTTTGGCCGATGGGTCACTATATATTGTTACCGGTCCGGTTTTAAGTCCTGGTCTAGCCAAGATGGGGTCAAACGCTGTTTCCATTCCAAAATATTATTATAAGCTAGCTTTAGATTTCGATGCTGATGAGTTAGGGGCGATTGCTTTTCTTTTACCAAACACAGGGCTTAAAGCCGATTTGCAGAACTTTATCATTAGCATCGATAGCTTGGAAAGTATTACAGGCATCGATTTTTTTGCAGGATTAGACGATCAATTAGAGGCGCAATTTGAAGCACAGGCTGGCGATTTTAATTTCTGGAAAAAGAATAGACCAGCGCCCGTATTCGCACGAGATAGTATCGAGGCAGCTGTAGCGAATTCGGTCTCTGCAGAGAATTCCGCACCCGCGGCAGACTTAGATATGCCTTCGTCTGCCATAAGCAAATATCAGTGGTTGGCAATTGTTTTCCTTCTCCTGCTGATTGTATTGGTCGTCGTGTTTATTGTAAAGCGACGTTCCGCTTAAGGGCTCCTCGTTTATCTTCATAACAATGTTTGGCTGAGAAGAAGCGAGCTTTGCCAAAATACGCCTTTAATGGGTAACAATCAGCGCTCATAATAAAAAAGGAAATAGTGCCGTTTCGGAGCGCTACGCTTTTCGCAGAAAGGTGCGGATATCAGTTTACAGTGATTAGTTTACGGGAAGAAAGGCCTTTTTTGCCTTAACGTTTAAGAACGAGTTTTAATGTGGATTAAGAATGGCAAGCAGCCTTGGTTGATCAGCAAGATTATTTTGATGATAATAAGCAGGATCAGTTTTAAACCTAGCTAAATTATCCCCTGCTTTCCCCGGTAAAAAAATTGGTTCAAGCCTAGGCCATGCTTTTCAGTATGCTAATGCAGGTGCCTATAGTCTCATGCCTATTTATACCAAAAGTGATCAATTGCTTTGGCAAATTACCGGTCAGCTATTAAGCTGCTACCAAACTTATTTTAGTCCTTTAAATCAAATTAGCCACACTGCTTTTAGTAGCTTCACTTTGCCTAAACTAGGCCCTTTTAGTCTGAAAGTGGCGTGCAAACATGCTGGAGCAAAGGCCGATAGGCCTTATTTATTTGTAGCAAAAGGCAGTGCTTCTTAAATAGCGGTGGGCGACGAAAGGAAAAAATGGTTTACCGATGCGGCCGAAAATATCCATTAAAAGTTCCCGGCCATTGAGGCCTTACTTTTCTTTAATGTTCACAACTATAACACTACTAGTTATAAGTCTTTGGATTGGTCAATAGATAGCGACACAAAATGTTTTAATCTGCTTTGTGAGGCTTATCGTAATTTAGAGTCGAGACGAAGGGCGGCAAGGCCACAAAAAAGTCCCTAAGATTTATCGCTAAATTGCAGTGACGGAAAATATTAAAAATTAATTATCCTTTTAACTCCTCAATAAATTCTTGATATGCATCAGTGGAAGCACCTTCAGACTTCGCCATTTCAAAGGCGCGTATTTCTTGTTCTAAAGCAGCTTGCTTTTCACCCGTGGCGGCAAGCAGATGGGCGTAGGTGTCGATAATGTGATGGGCTGGTGTTAATTCAACTGCACGCTGCGCCCATTGAAGAGCCGATTTTAAAAGGGTTTTGTCTTCTACTTTTTCAAAGGCAGTCCAAGCCACGTTATTCAAAGCATTAGCATCGTTCCAGTAGTATTCTTTAACTCCATTGGAAACCGTTTGTGCCCAAAGGTCCCAGTTTTCTTCTTTTTGATATTCCAAGATGGAAAGCTTGAAAACAACCTCATCTTTAGCAATATAACTACCCTCAGCAAGATTAGCCTTGGCTTGCAGATAGGCTTCTTTGCCATCTTCATCGCGGGCACGGTAAAGTTTTTGTCCCAAAACTTGATAAATGCGATCGCTTATAAATGCTAGGGCTTCGGGGCCTTTTTCTTCTTTTACAATAGCGCTATTTTTAAGAATCGTTTGGAAGGTTGTGTTCTCTAAGGCTAAGGGAGATTCCATTAAAATATTCCAATTCGCATCATTCAGCCATTGCTCAAAAGGAATGCTACTGAAGTAGCGATCTACCTCGGCTGAATTTACCATATTGGCCTCCGACATTAGGCTAAAGTAAGAAGACATAAAGGCCGGATTATCGAAGTTGGCGTCTTTATTCGCTAAGAAATACGGAATATTGTTTTCTGGGTCTAAGGCTCTTTTTCCATTGTTTATATACGACTGCGGATCGCGGTTTGCACCAACGCTTACCAGTAATTTATCGCCTTTCTCGTCGAGGTACAAAAGCGTAGGATAAGCACGAATAGTATAGTTTTTAGCGATATCAATTCCTTCGCCTTTTTCCATATCAATTTTTAAGCACACATAATTATTATTGTAATAATCGGCTACCGATTGATCGGTAAAAATATTGGCGCTCATCCATTTACAAGGGCCACACCAAGTGGTGAAACAGTCAATAAAAACGGGTTTGCCCTCTTCTTTGGCCGCCGCTAAACCTTCGGCAAATGTCAAATTTCGAAATTCAATTTCGCCAGCCGCAAGGCTAAAACTAAAAAGGAGAGAAAATAATAGGTACTTCATAATGCTGATCTTAATTGGATGGGAATTTTTTACGAGTCACAAGGTATTTAAATTATTGGCATCTTGCGAAAGCGGGAAAACTACAAGCCTGAGTTCGATGTAAAATTAGGCCTCAGACCTCTTATAAATAGTGGGTTTCAAGCCGAAGCGCTGAAGCAATAGCGGGCTATTGCGAAGGGCTAAGGCGCAGAAAAACGCTTTTTGG
>Ga0075467_10002965_pt1 | contig 13184 bp, 14 predicted proteins | sample DEB08_DNA_9_FD_75067 | JGI IMG/M metagenome (GOLD analysis project Ga0075467, IMG submission 75067) | Aqueous microbial communities from the Delaware River and Bay under freshwater to marine salinity gradient to study organic matter... | ecosystem: Environmental > Aquatic > Marine > Coastal ...
GGTGCCCGGAGGGCCTACCAGCAGTACGCCTTTGGGGATTTTACCCCCCAGGGCGGTGTATTTCTTTGGGTTTTTGAGGAAGTCGACCACTTCCATTACTTCTTCCTTGGCTTCGTTGAGGCCAGCGACGTCGGCAAAGGTGATGTTGACCTTGGCGTTCTGGTCGAAGAGGGTCGCCCGGGATTTGCCAATATTGAAGATCTGCGAGCCTGGTCCGGCACCGCCGCCGCCTACCCGGCGCATGATGAAGATCCAAATGGCAACCACTACGATGCTGGGCAACAACCAACTGAGGATATTGCCAATGTAGTCTTGCCGGGTTTCAAAAGTTGGCCGGATCCATTCTTCTTTGGGAATGCCTTCTGCCTCCTGGATATCCTTCAGGTCATCGCTAAACTGTTCGGCGGAACCAAATTCCATGCGGTATTGAAAACGATCGCGGGAAAAACTGCCCTGGGCAGCATCCTTGTAGCGATCTTCACCCAGCTTACTTTCTTTGAGGTATATCTGCGCTTGTTTCAGGTTGGTGACCACGATAATGTGATCTATTGCGTCATCGGCAATCATTTCCTGCAGTCTATCGTACTGAATGGGATCCCGATTGCCTTCCGACATCGTATAAAAATTCAGTGCCAACAGGAACAACGCAATGATTGCGTAGATCCAGTAGGAACTGAATTTTGGGCCCCCTTCATTAGAATTACCTTTTTTCTCGTTTTCCATTCTTGGCGAATAATTTTCTTTTATTTCCTACTTATCATAACGTATAAATAGGGAAATCGTTAACCGCTGGCGGCAAAAAGAAATGCTGCTATTGGTTAGAGGGTTTCGTACTCGGTAAATTTAGCGTCTCCCCACAGGTCTTCTAATTCGTAGAAGGTACGTGTTTCGTAGTGAAAGACGTGTACGACCGTGTTGAAATAATCGAGACAGACCCAGGTGCCGCCACCCAGGCCTTCCACGTGGTTGGGCAGTACAGCGTACGTTTCTCTTAAACGCTTGCTGATGTTTCAGGCGATTGCTTTGACCTGGGTAGAAGAATCTCCTTGACAAATGACGAAGAAATCAGTGGGAGCGTCTTCAATACGCCGCAAATCCAGTTTGACGGTGCGTTTTCCCTTGATATCCTGGATGGCGTCAATAATCAGGTTATTTAGTTCTTCTTGTGTCCAACTGGGTTGACTGACTTGAATGGCTTGATTCAAATTATTTCCTGGTTTTTTGGATGATGCTTACATTTGTAAGGGTTGGTACTTCCGCAATTTTTTTTCTAAGCTGCTTTAAGCTTACCTTCACAAAAAAATCTCAGAGAAGGAATAAAGCTAATAAAAAAAATCCTTTCATTGAAGTTCAACACACTTTTTGTAGGAAATGTTGTCCAGCATTTTGCTGAAACCACCTCTACCAATGTATTGGCTGTAGAAGCAGTAGCAAAAACCAAACCAACTGAAGGAACTGTCATAAGTGCGGATGTTCAGTTGGCGGGGAAGGGACAAATTGGCAGGAGCTGGTACAGCAGCCCTGCTCAAAACCTCCTTCAGAGCCTGATTTTGTATCCCCACTGGCTGGCCGTACGCGATCAATTTGCCCTCTCGCAGGCGATGGCGCTGGGGGTTGCGGATGCGGTGAGCGATTTTTCCACCGAAGCGGCACGGGTCAAATGGCCCAACGATGTTTACCTGGCCAACCGCAAAGTGGCGGGTATACTGATCCAGAATGGCATCTCGGGCGCGCGCCTGCAGTGGTCGGTGGTGGGCATTGGGTTGAATGTCAATGAGGTTGATTTTCCTGCTGAGCTACCGCTGGCGGGCTCTCTGTGCCAGCACCTGGGGGTGTCGCTGGAGCGGGCAGCGGTGCAGGCGGTACTTTTTCAGCGGCTGGAGCAGCGCTACCTCCAACTCAAGGCCAATCCGGAAGGCATTCGGCAAGCTTACCTGGAAAAACTCTACCGCTATCAATCCTGGCATCCTTACCAACGCACCGCTACCGGGGCCATTTTTCAGGGACAAATTATTGGGCTGCAAACTTCGGGGGAATTAGGCATCCAAATGGTGGATGGTACTGTTGAATACTTTGACCTGAAAGAAGTGGCGTTCCTTTAAGCGTTAAATGGCAGGTTCTGCTACGCCGGGCGTAGCAGGTTAGGCGTAAAAATCCCTGGGGGATATAAAAAAAACAAACATGCTCAAAATAACAACCCTCACCATTGGTGACGAATTGCTGATTGGCAAGGTGATAGACACCAACTCGGCATTCATGGGGCGGGAATTGAACCTTCACGGGATGGAGGTTTTTCGCAAACTGACGGTCGCCGATACCTTGCCAGAAATTATGGATGGTCTGGCGGCGGCACTCGCGACCAGCGATGTGGTACTGATGACCGGGGGGCTGGGCCCCACCAAGGACGACATCACCAAAAAAGCACTGGCTGATTTTTTTGGGGTGGAAATGGTTTTCAGTGAAGTGACCTGGGAGCGGATCGAGCGTTTTTTTGCCCGCTTGGGCCGCCCGACCTCCCCTGCGCACCGCGAGCAATGCTTTATGCCCGCCAATGCGGAGTTGCTGACCAACAAAATGGGTACGGCCCCTGGCATGTGGATGGCGCACGAAGGAAAGATCGTGGTGTCGATGCCGGGCGTACCTTACGAGATGGAATACCTGTTGCTGCAGGAAGTGATTCCCCGCCTGCGGGAACGCTATGCCTTGTACCCCATTGCGCACCGGACGTTCCTGACGGTGGGGGAAGGCGAGTCGCGTTTGGCTACGTTGATCGAAGACCTGGAAGACCAACTACCCGCCCACCTCAAACTAGCCTACCTCCCCAACCTGGGCCAGGTGCGCCTGCGCCTGACCGGCCGGGCAGATGATGAACAGCAATTGCAACGGGATTTGCAAGTTTACGGCGACCCCCTGCGCGACCGGCTGTCGCCTTTTGTCTACGGGGAAAATAACACTTCTCTGGAACAGGTCGTTGGCCAATTGCTGCTGGCCCAGGGGTTGCAGTTGGCTACCGCCGAAAGTTGTACCGGGGGCTACCTGGCGCATCGTATTACGGCGGTGCCGGGCGCATCGGCGTATTTCAAGGGCAGCATCGTGGCTTACGATAATGCCGTCAAGAAAAACTCCTGGGGGTACAGGCCGGCACCCTGGCCAGCCAGGGTGCCGTGAGCGAAGCCACCGTGCGGGAGATGGTCGCAGGTGCTCTGGCAGCGCTGGAAGTGGACGTAGCTATTGCTGTGTCGGGTATTGCGGGCCCCGGTGGGGGTACGCCCGAGAAGCCCGTAGGAACCATTTGGATAGCCGTTGGCAACCGCGACCACATCCAGACCCTGCTCCTGCAAGGCACCAAAGACCGGGACAAGAATATTCGCTACACGGCTACCCGCGCCCTGGGCCTGCTGTGGGACTTTTTGCGGGCGGTGTAACCCAGCATTTATTTAAAGGATTCAAACCAGTTGAATTTTTCTTCAATAATTTGGTCTTTTTCCTGACGCAGATAAGCCAGGAAAGCATTGGCCGCAGGCGAGAAATTTTTACCTTTTGACCAGATCAGGTTCCAGGACGTGGTAATGGGCAAGCCTGCCAGGGGGATTACTTCGATGCTGCCGTTCATTATTTCGTTCCGGATGCCAATCAGGGGGAGTATCGAATACCCGAGCCCCGCAACGACGGCTTGTTTTACCGCTTCATTCGACGTCAGCTCCATGCGTTTGGTGGTGGGTAGCTCCCGCTGGGTGATAAAGTTTTCCATCTGTTGGCGGGTCGCCGAGCCGTTCTCCCGGTAGATCAACAGCGATGTTTTGAGGATTTCCAGGTCGAAATTTTGGCGATCGTAATCCATCCGGGGGCTGCCCACCAGGTAGAGCTTGTTGGACAATAGTTCCAGCCGTTCGATTTGTAGGTGGCTGGGCAGCACCGAAACCATGGCAAAATCAGTCTTGTTGTTTTCCAGGCTCTGCACGACCTGTGCCTTATTGGTAACATCCATGACCAGATCGATACCCAGGTGCTGGCGGAGAAAGTCGGAGAGGAAATAGGGCATCACGTACTTTCCCGTAGATACGATCGAAAATTTCAGCTGCCCCGTCAGCTGACCGCGGAACGCCAGGGTTTTGTGTTTGATGGCGTGCACTTCTTCCAAAATCCGCCGGCTGGCTACCGCAATTTCTTCGCCAAAGGCAGTGATGTACAATTGCCGGCCGATGATTTCCGTCAGCGGCACCTCGAACTGGTCCTGGAGCTTTTTCAGCTGGATAGAAACCGCGGGTTGCGACAGGTGCAGTTCCTTGGCGGCCTTCGTAATACTCTTTGTTTCCACGATCTTTTGGAAGATGCGCAACTGGTGCAAGGTGTAATCCATAAACAAAGACTATGTTATTTATGATAAATATAAATAAAAGATTATAAATAAAACTCCTTTCCTTTGCCTTATCAAATAAAAAAAACACGGGGAGCCGTAGCCGTGCCTGGAAAGGCGCTCAAAAAAGTTTCTTGTGGTCAATTTTCATCATCAAAAATAGTTTTAAAATGGAAAAGCAACACCGTATTAAATTTATCGATGGTTCTTTTACGGCAGCGGAAGCCGCGGAGGTTTTATTTGCTGTTTTAGGCGATAAAATTCGCTTTCACAACATTCAGGTTCTCAGCCTTCAGGAGCGGTTCAACAAAGACGCCAGCCTTTCCAAAAAGCGCCTGGCAGAACTCCATATTGCTGAAAACGAGGTAAGCGAACTGCTGGCTGCGGCCCGCGAGGCTGGCGCTACCATCGAGATCCAGAGTACGATCCAGCTGACGATCAAACAAAACAACCAGGTGGCGGCCAACCCGGAATACATCGCAGCTGCCAATTCATAGACCTGAGCAGCGTGCTAATTCCCCCATCTATCTAATATTTAAAAAACTTATTTTATGTCAATGAATTCGGTTTCAGCCGTCCGCCAACCCGCCCTGACTCAACCGGACCCTACCCGCATCACCGTTGCCTACGGTGACGGTATCGGTCGCGAAATCATGGAAGCTACCCTGGCCGTACTCCAGGCCGCCGGTGCGCCACTTGCCTACGATGAGATCGAGATTGGAGAGCAAATGTACCTGCAGGGTTTTGCCTCTGGCATCAGCCCCGAAGCCTGGGATACGTTGCGCCGCAACAAGGCTTTCCTCAAAGGGCCGATTACCACACCGCAGGGCGGCGGCTACAAGAGCCTGAACGTGACGATCCGCAAATCCATGGGGCTTTACGCCAACGTGCGCCCCTGCCGGGCCTACACCCCCTACATCGAGAGCCACTTTCCCTACCTGGACCTGGTGGTGATCCGCGAAAACGAGGAAGACCTCTACGCGGGGATCGAGCACCAGCAAACCAGTGAAGTGGTTCAGTGCCTGAAGCTGGTTTCGCGGCCCGGCTGCGAGCGGCTCATCCGCTACGCCTTCGAATACGCCCGGGCCCACGGTCGCAAGAAAGTGACCTGCATGACCAAGGACAACATCATGAAACATACGGACGGGCTTTTCCACCAGGTATTCAACGAGGTGGCCAGCGAGTATCCCGACCTGGTTTCGGATCACTATATCATTGACATTGGTGCAGCCCTCCTTGCTGCCAGCCCCGACCGCTTCGACGTGGTGGTGACCCTCAATCTCTACGGCGATATTATTTCCGACATCACGGCGCAGGTTGCCGGTTCGGTAGGCCTGGGTGGTTCGGCCAATATCGGCGACAGCATCGCAATGTTCGAAGCCATTCACGGTTCGGCTCCCGACATTGCGGGCCAGGACATCGCCAAACCTTCGGGGTTGATCAACGCGGCCTGCCTCATGCTCACCCACCTGGGGCAAAACAAAATGGCGGCCACCATCATGAACGCGCTCCTGGCAACCCTGGAAGACGGCATTCATACGGCCGACCTCTTTAGCGAAACCTATACCCGCCAGCGCGTGGGCACCCAGGCTTTTGCCCAGGCCATTATCGAGCGGCTGGGACAGGCACCCAGCAAGCTAACCCCGGTGCAGGCCAGCACCATGAACAAGCCCATCGAAATCCGCCTGGCTCCCCGGCTTAAAATGAGCAAAAAGCTGGTGGGGGTCGATGTCTTTCTCGACTGGACGGGCGACAGCCGCGATCCCAACGAATTGGGCCGCCAGCTAGAGATCGTCGCGGGCAACGAGTTAAAGCTTAAAATGATCACCAACCGGGGGGTCAAAGTGTACCCCAACGGCTTGTCGGAAACCTTCTGTACCGATCACTGGCGCTGCCGCTTCGTTGCGCAAGCTGCCCACCTGAAGGCCAACCACGACGGCCTCCTGACCAGTGTTCCGGTCACCTACCCCCAACTGACCCAGCTGCTCGACCGACTCATTGACGCCGGTCTGGATTTCATCAAAATTGAAAACCTCTACGAAATGGACGGCACCCGGGCCTACTCTCTGGGACAGGGAGAGTAACCGAAAAAATGTATTTGTTCCATCTGGTTTTAGAAAGCTCCGCCTGGCTCGTTCCGGCGGAGCTTCTTTGTGTGGCTAGTAGCCTCCGGCTGTCGAACCGGCCCGGGTTGTGTTAGTGCAGGACATATTATAAAAAAATGTGTTGGCATCCTTTTTGGTAAGGTAGTAGAGAACAAACGATTTACCATCCGTTGCATTCGTGCCCCGCGCACGGACGGGGCGGGGTATTACCACTGCAAAAGGATTTTTAATGAAAAAAAACCAACTTGTACAGGATTTGCGCTTTTGGCTCATCATGGGCTGTCTGCTGGGTTTGATTGGCCTCATGCTAAGCGGCTATCCACTCTGACTTAAACTGGCGCTGATCGATTTGCTGCCCATTTCAAAAAAGTATGGCCCCTTCGTTGTTGAACGAAGGGGCCATTTTGGTGAAACCTATGCTTGTTGTTCGTGGCTACAGCGCCCTTTTGGCATCAAAAGCCTCCAGGTAGTCGGCGACTTTGCGCAGGAATGATCCGCCCAGGAAGCCGTCGACCACGCGGTGATCGTACGACATGGAGAGGAACATCATGTGACGGACGGCGATGAGGTCACCAAATTCCGTTTCCACCACGGCGGGCTTCTTGCGGATCGCACCGACGGCCATGATAGCTGCCTGGGGCTGGTTGATGATAGGCGTACCCATGACGTTGCCAAAAGTACCCACGTTCGTGACGGTAAACGTGCCGCCCTGGACGTCTTCGGGCTTGAGTTTGTTGTGGCGGGCGCGGTTGGCCAGGTCGTTCACGGCCTTGGTGAGCCCGATGAGGCTCAGGTGGTCGGCGTCCTTGATGACCGGCACGATGAGGTTGCCACTGGGGAGGGCCGTGGCCATCCCAATATTGATGTTCTTTTTGCGCACGATGGTATTACCGTCTACCGAGACGTTGATCAGCGGATAGTCGTGGATAGCCCGTACAATGGCTTCGATGAAGATGGGTGTGTAGGTGATCTTTTCCCCAAATTTGCTTTCAAAAGCCTTTTTGTTGCGTTCGCGCCACTGCACCAGGTTCGTCACATCGGCTTCTACGAAGGAGGTGACGTGCGGCGAAGTGTGCTTGGAGTTGACCATGTGGTCGGCGATCAGGTGGCGCATGCGGTCCATCTCAATGATTTCCACATTGCTTTCGCCGCTGTGGTTGGCGCGGGCGTCGGCAATGGGCTGGTCAATAGCGGGCCCTTTGGGCAGGGTTGGTGCCGTGGGGAGCTGCTGGGGAGCGGTAGCTGGTGCGGTGCTGCGGTGTTCGAGGTAGGCAAGCATGTCCTGTTTGGTTACGCGGTTGTCTTTACCTGAACCGGGAATGTGCTCCAGCTCGGACACACTGATGCCTTCTTCTTTGGCAATGTTCCGTACCAGGGGGCTGTAGAACCGATCGCCGCTATTCGCACTCACGGCTGCTGCCGGTTGGGGCTGGGGTGTTGGCGCGCTAGCCGGCTGGGGGCTGGTTGCCGCAGCTGGTGCTGGTGCCGCCGCTGCGGGTTCGGCCAGACTGGGGCTGGGTTGGGCATTGGTGCTAGCCCCGTCGGTTTCGATAATGGCGATGACCTTGCCAATTTCTACCGTATCGTTGACCGAAAAAAGGATCTTTTTCACCACGCCTGCCACGGGGCTGGGTACTTCGGAGTCGACCTTGTCGGTTGCAATCTCCAGGAGGGTCTCATCGACTTCGATGCGTTCACCTTCTTGCTTGACCCAATTCAAAATGGTGGCTTCCATGATGCTTTCGCCCATCTTGGGCATAATAAGTTCTACCTGCGCCATATGTGTTGTCTTGGTATTTTTATTTGGTTGGTTTGGTTAGGCGTCGTTCAACTGCCAATCCCTGCTTTTACAATAGCAGGAAAACGCAACTTGTTCACCGCCGGTTGGTTTGGCACCGCAAAAGTACAGCTTTTTCTGGTTTCAATACCAATTATTAGGTAGCCAGGGGAGTGAAGGGCGCTGCTGCAAGTTTCCCTTATTCAAGCTGGCCAGCGCATTTGTTTCCGCCAGAATCAGGGTTATTCCGGTTTTGGCGGAAAGGTGACAATACGGCTTTAAAGTTGTGATACTTCTTTGATAATTAGGCGGTTATTTAGTACTCAGCTTAAAACCACAACTCCTTAACCTTTAATCTACAAAACAAAAGATTATGTGCATAAGATTACTCGTTTTTACCTGCTTACTGTTCCTTTCCTGGAATTTACAGGCACAATTCCCTTGTTTCCCTGGGGAAACCAGGGTCGCCAATGACTTTGAGGCCAGCTTCTGTGACGATGGCGTGGGGCCCAACGTGATTAGGTTCCGCTCCAAACCGGCGGCTTTACCCCGGGCCTACCTGGTGGTCAATGTCGACAATGTGATCGTCTACATTGGCGCCAGCGGCAGAATTGATTTTACCGGTTTGGGGGTCGGCCTGCGGGTCTATTCCTTTACCCTGGCGGGCTCCATCAGAGGACGGGTCGGCGATGTTCTGGGCACCACCGAGCTGGCCTCGGGCTGTTACGCACTCTCCACCAACTTCATTGAAATCGACAACAACGGCGGTCAGGAAGGCGGTACGCTCACCGGCGGACCCTTCGCCTTCTGCGTCGGTGACGGGATAGATGATATCCTCACGTTCAGCAGCAGTGGTACCTTTGGCGACCCTCAAAATCGTTGTGGGCTCCAGCCTACGACAATTTAATTATGCGGATACGCCCGCGCTGAAGCACGGACAACCTACAGGTGTCACACCAATTAGCGCGCCCAGTCTACCCGTTTCGAGCGGTAAAAATTGATGCCCATGGCTTCCAGACGTGGTGCGTGGGCACCCAGGCGCACCCGGTACTGCGCCCAGTTGCGTACGGCTACGGGCGACCAGCCCAATTCGGCGTGCCCCAGCAGGCGGGGAAACACCAGGTATTCGATGTCGGCCATGGTGGTGACGGTCTCCGTCCAGAGGGGCGACTCGAGGCCGAGGATGTCGTCTTCGTTCAGGCCGGGCACCAGGGTTTCCGGCGACCAGTTGTAGGCGCTGTCGACCTCGATGTAGGCTGCCCAGTGCAGGCCCAGGTGGGTAGTGGAGTCGTACTGCATGTCGAGGTAGACCTTGTGGGCTGGCGAGAGGATGACTTTGGCGCCCTGGTTGGTACCGCGCAGGGCATTTTCGGCCTGGGCCCAGTACTGCACCACCGAGCTTTTGCTGAGGCTGGCGTGGGCGACTTCGTCCCAGCCGATCATTTGCTTGCCGTGGGTGTGGACGATTTCCTGTACCCGGTTGATGAAGGGGATGTAATCTTCGAGGTCGGTTACGTGCGATTCGTCGCCCCCGATGTGGAGGTAGGGCCCGGGGGTGAGGGCGGCCAGCTCGCGGACCACGTCGTCGATGAATTGGTAGGTGATCTCCTGGTCGGTACACAGGGTGCTGAATCCGACCTCGGTACCCGTGTACAGGGGAGGCGCAATGCCGTTGCAATTCAGTTCCGGGTAGGAAGCCAGGGCCGCGTTGGTATGGCCGGGCATATCGATTTCGGGCACGATGGTCACGAAGCGGGCCTGGGCGTAGCGCACCAGCTCGCGGTAGTCGTCCTGGGTGTAAAAGCCGCCCGGACCACCCCCGACGGCGGTGCGCCCCCCGATGGTGGTGAGTTGGGGCCAGGATTTTATTTCGATGCGCCAGCCCTGGTCGTCGGCGAGGTGGAGGTGGAGGAAGTTGATTTTGAAGGCTGCGATGAGGTCGATAAACCGCTTGACGTCGGGGACGCCAAAAAAATGGCGCGACACGTCGAGCATGGCCCCCCGGTAGGCGTAGTGGGGGTAATCGGTGATGGTGCCGGTGGGGATGTCCCAGTAGCGGTTGCTGCTATCGCGGGAAACCAGGGGCACCAACTGGCGGAGGGTTTGGCTGCCGCGAAAGATGCCCGCTGGCTGGCTGGCCACCAGGTCGATCCTTTTTCGGCGATGGTGAGTTGGTAGCCTTCGGCGCCCAGCTCCGGTTGGTTGGCGTCCAGGGCGAGGTGGATGCCTTTGCCGGCTGGATCAGGGGCCCCGACTTCGAGGGCAAAAGGCTGGCGGGTGGCTGCCGTCAGGGTTTCGACCAGGTAGGTGCCGAGCGCTTCGAGTGCTGGCGGGGCGTAGATGGTGGTTTGGGCCTGGAGGGCAAACCGTTCGCCGCCGGTGGTGACGGCGACGGGGTAGGGGATGAGGCTGGCCTGGCTCAGGTCAGTTGGTGGCAGGGGCGTGCACGCCGCGAGGAGGGCGAGGAGGGCGAAGAGGATGGTGGTTTTTTGCATGTCGTTTTGGTTATGTTTATGTTAGTAGGTTTTGCCACGGAGGCACGGCGTTTTTTTTTTAACAACAGGCTCCTACTAAGCTTGGCTTTAGCCAAGCTAACGCAGGCTGTTCACCGTCATCAGGAGGAAGTTCAGCGCCTGGGAATAGTCGAGGGTCTGGTATTCCAGACCGATTTTCCGGATGTTGCGGTAGTAGTCCTTCCGGTGGGTGTAGTAATTTTTTTCCAACTCCACGGAGACGGCTGTGGGGCCCAGCTTTTCGAGTAGAAACCATTTTTCGAGTAGTCTGGCGGTTCTGCCATTGCCGTCTTGCAGGGGGTGGATTTTGACGAAAACCAAATGAATCTGTGCGGCGTAAAAGAAGACTTCCAAAGCCGAAAGGTCGGTGGCTAACAAATCAGCTACGCGGTTAAAAAATCGATTCAATTCGCCCTGGACTTGTTCGGGTGCACAGGCTACGTATTCAATGCGATCGTCTTCGTTGATGACAAACATCGGATTGGTCCTGATCTTTCCCCGTTGGCTGGCGGGTAGCAAATGCTTGCTCAGGATGCGGTGGGCCTGGAAAACGTGGTCGTGGGTTAGGGGATTTTTTTTAATAAAGACGTAAGCAGAGAAAAGGTCTTCTGATCTTTTGGTGTAATCCGATTGGTACTTAACCCCCAAAAATTTGTGCTTGTAAAAGCTGTCGAAATCGATGTTTTCACCTTCAATTTTTGAGGAGTATACGCTGGAGATGGCCTGGTAGAAGGCGAAATAGTCAACGGGCAATTGTTCTTCCCTTTTGGTCGCAATCCTTTGGATTGGATCAAAAGTTATTGCTTCCAGGAATGCGGACTTTAGTGTGTCGCTGATCATAGAGGTCTCCTTATTGCATTGTGCCACGAATTTTGACCAAAGATAAGCAACGGGTGGGAAAACTTTTCGGTCGATTTGCCCATGCCTACTGCCCGGCATTGCGCACCGGATTGGCGTACATACCCAGCAGGTACTGGCGGCCAGCGGGGTACTGGTCGGCGGGCAGCTGGTTCAGTTGCTGGTCGAAGAAAAGCTGTTCGCGGGCCAGGTCGGCGCTGGTGTAGAGGTGTTGGTAGTGGGCGTTGCCGGTCAGCAAGTCGTGGGCAATGTAGTTGACGGGGTGCAGGCGGTAGCCGCGGTGGATGTGCCGGTCGATGAGCAGGGCCAGGGCTTCCAGTTGTTTTTTGGGCCGTCGCCAGCCGCCACGGTATCCAGTTCCGTGGTGAGGGGGGCGCTGAAGTGGAGGTGCACGCGTCCTTTCTGGCCACGAATGCCGAGGAGGATGTGCTCGAGGTCTTCCTCGGGGCGTTTTTTGTAGTCGGGATCGAGCTGCTTGCGCAGGAAATCCTGGGTTTTCACGAGGCCGGTGGGGTCGTACTCGTAGGAGATCGCTACGGGCACGACGTTCAGGTCGCGGAAGTGGGGCACCACTCCTTGCGCGTGGCAGAGGCTCAGCATCTTGAGTACGCCGATCTGGGTGCAGTCGTTGCCGTCTTTGGCGCGGCCTTCGCGCTGGGCGATCCAGACGGAGTCTTCGCAGCTGGTGATGACGCGGTGGATATGTGCCGACATGGCGAGCGAGTGCTGGTACACCTGGCGGGGTGAACCCGAGCGCAGCACGGCAAAGCTTTTGTTGATCCGGAAGATCAGTTCCGCCAGGCGGTGGGTCATGAGGTTGTCGCCGATGGCGATCTGGGTGGTGGTGAACCCGTTTTCGGCGAGGGCTTTGTTGAGGAACGCCGAATCCAGGCCGATATCGCGGTGGTTGCAGATGAAGAGGTAGCGTTCGGCGGGGTCGAGGCGGTCGAGGCCGCTGGCCGTGAGCCCGTTGATGCTGATGCGTGCCACAAATTGCAGAAAGGGCAGCATCATCTGGTGCTGGAAGTCGGTGCTGTTTTTTACCTGGTCTTTGGCGGTCAGCAGTTGCTCGTAGAGGTCGGCGGGCAGGAAACTGCGCATGCCGGCCAACATGTTTTTATTGGAAAAAACTTCGCGCACGGCGGCCTGCAACTCGGTGTCGGTGTACTTGCGCAGGGCCAGATCGGCAGGTGAATGATCGGGCAACGTTTTTTCGGATTCTTTACCTTCCATAGTTAGTGACCTCAGGTTTGTAGGGTAGGAATGGGTGTTGCGTTTAGGGCGGGTAAAGATACAAAAACAAGTGGGGAGTGGGTGGGTGGTTAATGCTGGGGTGGAGTGGGTGGGCATACAGGGCTGTCGAATCTGGAATCATTTAATACGTTATCGCAATGTTTATCCGAAATGGCGCATTCAAGAAAACCCATCCCCCGCCCACGCCCCTTCGGCGTGGGAGTCCAGACGCGCGATTTTTGCCGAGGCTAGTGGCAAATTCAACGCTGGCAGTTGGCCTGCAACATGTCTAAAGCGACTGCCCCAAAGGCGAGAAATTACGGATGACCGACTTTTTACAA
>Ga0075467_10002972_pt1 | contig 13168 bp, 7 predicted proteins | sample DEB08_DNA_9_FD_75067 | JGI IMG/M metagenome (GOLD analysis project Ga0075467, IMG submission 75067) | Aqueous microbial communities from the Delaware River and Bay under freshwater to marine salinity gradient to study organic matter... | ecosystem: Environmental > Aquatic > Marine > Coastal ...
CGCCATTTCCATACCTTAAACTAGTTTTCTCTATTCTTGTGATGATCGCGGTCTGCACACTGACCGTCGATTTAATTCATCATTCCGTCGAAACTCTTTTTACACATTAGTTAACTCAATGACGAATAACCGTAAACGTTTAGAATCTATAAAACTGACTATCGATCGGTTTTTCATAATAAAGATACTTAAGTTAGATTACGTTCTGATTGCTCTGAGCCTTTACTTTACCTCTAGTGTTAATGCAGGTGAGTTTGAAACGCACACGCTCGATCTGCAAACCGCAATCATGAAAAGTCTACAACATAATCCAGAGCTTGCGAGTGTCGAGTTTCAATTGCGAAGTGCCGACGCATATACCGAGCAGGCGGCTGTCGGCGAGAAACCAGAAATCAGTTTTTCGCTCGAGGATGCCATTGGTAGCGGCGATTTCTCAGGGCTTGATGGCTCGCAGTCAACGCTTAGCATTAGCTGGATTTTAGAGCGTTCACTGCTTGCACGCAGAGTCGATGCAAGGAAATCTGAAAAGGGGACTGTATACGTAAAGCAGGAAATTAAGAGATACGACATTTCCGCTGAGACGGCGCATACCTTCTTAAGCGTATTGGCTTTTCAAGAGCAGTCGAAAGTTTCAGCTAAAGCCGAAGAAGGTGCAAGGCGTGCATTGAGCGATGTCAGAAAACGCACTGAGTCGGGGAAGGCTCCATTGGCCGATTTATTACGCGCTGAAATCGAACTCGAAAGGCGTCGACTTGAAATCGAAAACATAGCTCACGAACTTGATGTTGCCAAGAGACTATTGGCGGCGCAGTGGGGTGCAACGTCATTTAACTTTTCGACGTTATCCGGTTCTCTAATGTTAAATCGTGCCGTATTGGATTTTTCAGCAATGGAACAACGTATTCAAGAAAGTCCTCGGGTTAGATTTTTTCTAACTCAAGAAAGACTAAAGCAGAGTCAATCAGCGCTGGCCGAAGAGGAGGCTAAAAACCGGTTTCGATTTAAAACCGGTGTCCGGCGAATAGAGCAAAGTGACGACTACGCAGTGGTCTTTGGTCTGTCGATTCCTTTTGGTGGTGCGACCCGAAACCAAGCGCGTATAGCCGCGCTATCAGAAGAACAGGCGGGTTTTCGTGCTGATGCACAGGCAGAAAAAATAAAGTTGAGCGCCAAGCTTTATAGTCTCTACGAAGCTTATAAACATAATGTTCATCTAAGCGACGCTCTCGAAAAAATGATTATTCCGAGGCTTGAAAAGGCGCTCTTTGAGACCCAGAAGGCCTACGAAGTAGGAAGGTATAGTTACCGCGAATGGTCGACCGTTCAACAGGAAGTTTTGGCCGCTCGATTAGAGCTAATAGGGTCTCGTTTAGCGGCACACTCTAATGCGGTTGAGCTTGAGCGTTTAACCGGCCAACCAATTTTAACCTCCATCTCAACCGATCTCGAGCACTAATCATGATTGCTACATTTTTTCGTCGTAAACCGATATGGCTTGTTAACTCGTATCTGCTGGTTCTCTCAATGCTGGTTCTCTCAATGCTGGCATTCTCAACCGCGAGTTTCGGTGTTGAATTGCATGAAGACGAAGCAGAACCTGAGAAGGGGCCTCACAATGGTCGCTTACTCACGAGCGGTGAGCTGGCCGTTGAATTAACCATTTTCGAGGCAGGAGTGGCTCCAGAGTTTCGCGTTTGGGTCACTGAAAACAGCCAGCCGGTCGAGCCCGAGCGGGTCTCCTTGGGCGTGACATTAACCCGGCTCGGTAACATAGAAGATAAGATTCAATTCCAGCCTCAGGCCGATTTCCTGCGAGGGGACACAGAGGTTTATGAGCCACATTCGTTTGTGGTAACTGTCAGCGCAGACTACCAAGGTAAAAACTACCGTTGGCAGTACGATAATTTTGAAGGTCGAACACACATCGAACCTGCGATAGCCACTGCCATGAGGATTAGTACCGAGGTGGCAGGGGAAGCGACCATGACAGAGACGATTGAAGCCTTTGGCAAGGTAATCCCCAAAGAGGGCGCGCAGCGAGATATTAGCGCGCGTTTCGACGGGCAGATAAAAGACGTCTATGTTGAGTTGGGCCAAGTGATCGCGAAGGGCGATAAATTATTGTCTATTGAGAGTAACGAGAGCCTCAAGTCATACACTATTGACTCGCCTATCAGTGGCGTTGTGCTAATGCGGGCCGCCAATGCAAGTGAACAGACACAGGGGCGTATGCTTTTATCGATTGTTGATCAGAACCGATTAACGGCCGAATTATCGATATTCGGGCTCGATCAGAGGCGTGTGTCTTTGGGAGCAGGGGTTCAGCTTATACGCTCCGGTCAGTCGCAATCGATACCAGGAAAAATCGTTGCTATCATTCCTAAAATAGGCGTAAACCAAGCCCGCACCGTGCGTGTCGACTTCGATGATCCCAATGGTGACCTCACATTAGGTCAGTTTGTGACAGCGCGTATAGACGTGGCCCAATATGTGGCTCCATTGGCGGTTAAACGCAAGGGGCTTCAGTCATTTCGAGACTTTACCGTGGTTTATGCAAAAGTGGGGGCTGAGTATGAAGTGCGTATGTTAGAGCTTGGTCGCCAAGCTGGCGAGTGGGCCGAAGTATTAGGCGGCCTGAAACCAGGTACAGAATACGTTACCGAAAATAGTTTTATTATAAAAGCCGATATTGAAAAGTCCGGCGCATCGCACGACCATTAGAGTACTCACATGCTTGACTATTTAATAAGATTTTCTATAGAGCGCCGCGCCCTAGTTATGACGTGTGTGATAGTAGTGTGTGGACTAGGGTTCTGGAACTTTACTAAGTTGCCGATTGACGCGGTGCCAGACATCACCAACGTTCAAGTGATGATTAACACCGAAGCGCCAGGGTTCACGCCCCTAGAGGTTGAGCAGCGAGTAACATTCCCAATTGAAACGGCTATGGCAGGCTTGCCTAATCTCCAATACACGCGCTCGCTGTCTCGGTATGGCTTGTCTCAAGTAACCATTATATTCAGTGACGATACCGATATCTATTTTGCCAGGCAGTTGGTTGGTGAACGGCTTTCTGGCGCGCGTTCGAACTTACCCAAAGGGCTCGAGCCCGAGCTGGGGCCTATTGCGACCGGCCTTGGCGAAATTTTCATGTTTACCGTCGACGCGGAGCCTGATGCGCTCAATGACGATGGCTCACAGGTCACTCCAACCGACTTACGCTCGGTGCATGATTGGATCATCCGCCCGCAGCTATTGCGTGTTCCAGGCGTGGTCGAGATTAACCCCATTGGTGGCTACAAGCGCGAAATACTAATCGCGATTGACCCTGAGAAGCTACTATCGGTTCAGGTCACACAGAAGGATATTATCAATGCCATTGCCAACAATAATCAAAACCGAGGGGTAGGGTTTGTCGAACGCAATGGGGCCCAATGGCTGTTAAGAGTGCCGGGCCAGAGTCAGCAGCTTAGCGACTTAGGTAATATTCTTATACGTAGCGTCGATGGCGTACCCTTGCGAATTCGCGATGTTGCAAACATCGAAGAAGGTAAAGAGTTGCGTACTGGCGCGGCAACCCAAAATGGCCGTGAAGTGGTTATGAGCACGGTGTTTATGCTGGTTGGCGAGAACAGTCGAACCGTTGCTAGTGCCGTAGCGGTTAAGCTTAAAGAGATTCAACAAGGCTTACCAGCTGGGATTACCGCCAACGCCGTTTATGATCGAACCACACTGGTTGATAAGACCTTAAGAACGGTACAGACTAATTTGATCGAAGGCGCGCTGCTGGTAATGGTCATTTTGTTCTTTTTACTCGGTAATGCACGTGCGGCCATACTCACAGCGGCGGTAATACCGATAGCGATGCTGATGACGATAACGGGCATGGTAGAAACCAAGACCAGTGCTAACTTGATGAGTCTTGGTGCTTTGGATTTTGGCTTACTGGTTGATGGCGCGATTATTATCGTCGAGAACTGCTTACGGCGGCTAAGCCAAGCGGCCTCGTCTGAGCAAAAAATGGATACTCGCAAGCGCCTCGAGATCGTATTCTCAGCGACACGCGAGGTGATTAAGCCAGCGTTGTTCGGTGTGTTTATAATCACCGCTGTGTATTTTCCGATCTTCGCGCTGACCGGTGTTGAGGGCAAGATGTTTCACCCGATGGCGACGACCGTAGTGATTGCGCTTATCGCTGCGATGATTTTGTCAATTACATTTGTTCCCGCCTGCATAGCACTTATGTTTCGAAAACCGATTGTCGAAAAAGACAGCGCTATTATTCGTCTATCGAGATCTGTCTATGAGCCGTTATTATTGCTCGCGCTAAAAGCTCGCTGGCAGGTGGTAACTATTGCCTCCGTGCTTATTATAGGCGCTGGCTGGCAGGCTTCCAATTTGGGAACTGAGTTCGTGCCAAATCTCGATGAAGGCGATATTGCCATGCATGCACTTAGAATTCCCGGTACTTCGTTGGGGCAGGCGATTGAGCTGCAGAAAACGCTCGAAGAAAAAATCAAGCAAATGCCAGAGGTGAGCTTGGTGTTCGCCAAAATGGGAACCGCCGATGTCGCGACCGATGCAGTGCCTCCCAGTGTCGCCGATAATTTTATTATCCTCAAACCTCGAAGTGAATGGCCGGATCCAAATAAGTCTAAGAGCGATGTGGTCGATGAACTCGCTGAATTAGTAGAACCAATTCCTGGCAACCGCTATGAGTTCTTACAGCCGATTCAGATGCGCTTCAATGAGTTACTTTCAGGAGTGCGCGCAGAGCTTGCAATTAAGGTTTTTGGTGATGACTTTGAGACCCTTGAGTCTATTGGGCGAGAAATCCAAAGTGTGGTCGAAAAAACCGCAGGAGCGGCTGATATTCAGACCGAAAAAACAACCGGTCTTCCGATCATGACAATACAGCCAAAGTTGCAAGTGCTTGCTCAATATGGCTTACCGCTAAGAGAGCTACAAGACCAATTAGCAGTCGCCATGGGAGGCCAAGTAGCTGGCCAATTTTATCAAGGAGACCGACGTACTGATATCGTTGTGCGCCTTGCGGAAGATCGGCGTACCGATATGGACCGTCTGCTGTATCTGCCAATTCAGCTTTCGAATACCGAAGCGGTACCGCTACCAAATTCCCAAGCGGTACCGCTTAAGGAGTTAGCTACTCTGGAATTAGTCGAGGGCTTTAACCAAATTAACCGTGAGAATGGTAAACGGCGAGTGGTTGTCACCGCTAATGTGCGAGGGCGAGACTTAGGCTCATTTGTTGCTGATGTTCGCACCGCACTAAATGATTCTGTCGAGATACCAGCGGGCTATTGGATCGAATATGGCGGCACCTATCAAAAGCTACAGTCGGCCACACAACGTTTGATGTTAGTCGTACCACTTACCCTGATAATGATTGTAGGGCTATTGTTTTTGGCCTTACGTTCTTTCAAGGATTCGATGATAATCTTTAGCGGTGTTCCATTCGCTTTAACCGGCGGCATACTTTTTTTAACCCTAAGAGGCATCCCATTTTCGATCTCAGCCGCGGTTGGGTTTATCGCACTGTCGGGAATCGCAATTCTCAATGGGCTGGTGATGGTGTCGTTTATTCGAGGGCTTATCGATGACGGGCTGAGCATCGACAGGGCTATTGTTGACGGTGCGTTGACTCGGTTACGACCGGTTTTAACAACCGCGTTAGTCGCATCTTTAGGCTTTGTGCCAATGGCGATTAACACCGGCATTGGTTCCGAAGTGCAGCGTCCGTTAGCGACGGTGGTGATAGGCGGCGTGATTTCATCGACACTGTTAACGCTTATCGTCTTACCGGTATTATATCGCTTGCTTCACCGCGAAAAAGGCACACTAGATTAAGCACTTTTGCTGTTACCCCGGCAGTGATTATTGCTGCGCCAGACACCTCAGCTATTCCGCCTGCTCAGGCTTCAATATATCAAGCAATATTCTTTGCTAAAAAGATCAGCTGGAAGGATGAAATGAGTTGTTTTGATCAAATATAGCCCCATTAAATCAGTGATTGCTAGTTAAAATTGAGTATTGAACGTTATTCGATTACACCAGCGAAATCTAACCTTAGGTTGTGCAATTGGCACCTTGCACTGTCTAAATAATGTGATCACAGTAAGCTTGGCACGCGAGCAGCGCTAAACAGGTTCGGCTATTTAGTTACACCGTCGATTTGTGTGCTAGTTTTACACTAAGAGGCCTTTGCATGAACCAATCAATTCCAGTTTGTGCATAAGCCTCTATAACAATTTATAGATGTAAATCTTATGATCAAAATCATATTGCCAGTAGGGGCTCTGCTTTTGAGCGTTGCCTTGTTACAAGCGGGTAACGGTATTCAGGGTACTTTGCTGCCGATTCGCGCCTCAATTGAAGCTTTTTCGACGCTTTCAATTGCGCTATTAGGATCAACGTATTTCTTAGGATTCATTATTGGCTGTATTTATGGTCCTAAGCTGGTGAGTGTTGTCGGCCATATTCGAGTGTTCGCGGCGATGGTGGCGCTCGCGTCAGCTACGCCTCTAATACATGGGCTAGTAGCCGAACCGATGCTTTGGTGGGTACTCAGGGTCGCCACTGGCTTCAGCTTTGCGGTGCTTTACGTAGTTATCGAAAGCTGGTTGAACGAGAGTGCTACCAAGGAGACTAGAGGCACTATTTTTGCTATTTATCTGGTCATCAATATGACCATGATGACCGCTGGTCAGCTTCTGCTGCAGATCTTCGACATTAACGGATTCGAATTGTTCGCGATTGCTTCTATTTTAGTGTCAATTTCGGCCATGCCTGTGGCATTGAGCACGGCGATAGCGCCAAAAATAACACCAAGGGTTAAAACCAATCTCAGGAAACTATATCAAATATCGCCAGCGGGTGTCGTCGGTTGCCTTTGTGTCGGTGCATCGTCTGGCGCATTCTGGGCATTGGCACCACAGTACGCCTCATTAGTTGGTTTTGACGTATCCGGTATTGCTCTTTTTATGAGCATCTCGGTTTTAGCGGGTGCTATTGCTCAACTGCCGATTGGGTTGCTTTCTGACCGTTTTGACCGCAGAGCGGTGATGGCAGTGGTAAGTGGTTTATCGGCAATTACTGGTGCCTTCATTTATATATCGGCCGGTAACGATGCCATTCACCCTTATACATTGGCGGCGTTGTGGGGCTTTTTTACCTTCCCCATATATGGTCTTGCTGCGGCCCATGCTAATGATTTTGCTAAACCAGATCAGTTCGTTGAGGTTTCGGGTGGCTTGCTGCTAGTCTATGCGTTTGGCGCGATCATTGGGCCGATCGTAGCTTCCCAGCTGATGACGTTGATCAGTGCAGCATCTTTATACGGCTTTACCGCAGCGGTACAGTTATTCCTTGTCGTATTTATCATGTGGAGAGCAACTCGACGAGATTCGGTACAACCTGAACATCAAATTGACTATATTGACGCCTTAGAAGCAACTCAATTCACATCTTCGGCGATTGATGAGGCGATACAAGAAGACCTGATTGAGGCAGCAGAATTAAGTGACATAAAGAAAGCCTCTGACTGATCGTGGGGCTAAATGTGACTTGAAATAGGGCATTTCCAATGGCTCGGTGCTAGCAGGTAACTTTGTCTATATAATTTACAGCGATTGCTGTAAAACGCTTTGATAATCCCTAGGTGTGCTTTAGCATTCCGACACTTATCATTTCTTCTGATTTATCATTAACGCTGATGACAATTACCCTCTTAACCAATGCCAATGTTTATGCCCCTGAGTTCCTCGGGTTACAGAACATCGTCTTGGCCGGCGGTAAAATCGTTTACCTTGGGGAAAAGTTACCGCTGCTTGATGAGGCACTTGATGCGCAAGTAGTTGACCTCGACGGGCGAGCTGTTGTGCCAGGTTTTATCGATAGCCATACACATATTACTGGTGGTGGCGGTGAAGCCGGTTTCTCAACCCGCGTTCCGCCAGTGCCGTTGAGTCAGTTTACTCGAGCGGGTGTTACCACGGTTGTTGGCCTACTTGGTACCGATGATATAACTCGCAGCACAGAATCTATGATTGCCCAAGTCTACGCACTACGCGAAGAGGGTCTATCAGCCTATTGTTACACCGGTGGCTACCATTTGCCACCGACCACCTTAACCGGCTCAGTGAGGTCGGACATCGTTTTCATTGAGCCCATTATTGGCGTTGGTGAATTAGCTATAAGCGATCATCGCTCAAGCCAGCCGACATTAAACGAGCTACTAAAAATAGCCTCTGAAGCACACGTTGCGCGACTGATGACTGGCAAAGCCGGGATCTTACACTTGCATCTTGGTGATGGTGAGCGAGGTTTATCACTGGTACGAGAAGCGTTAGAGCAGGCAGAGATTCCTGCGCGCACTTACAATCCAACTCATATTAATCGCCAAAGAGCGTTATTTGAAGAGGCTTGTCAGTTGAGCAAGCAGGGCTGCTGGATCGATATCACCGCTTTTGAAACAGGGCCGGAGGGTTTTGAGCCAGAGGAAGCCGTATTACGCTTCTTCGAGCAAGACTTTCCAAGGGACAAACTGACCATGAGTTCTGATGGTGGCGGTTGTCTGCCATTTTTTGACAAAAAAGGTCATCTAATCAAGATGGACTTTGCTAGCTCTGAGTCTATGACTCAAGTTTTCTATAATCTACTTGATAGTGGTCAAAAACTAGAAGAAATTTTACCGATATTCACGAGTAATGTAGCCAGTCTGATGAACTTTTCTGATAAAGGGCGTTTATCAATAAACGCTGATGCTGATTTACTCGTACTCGATCAGAAAAACCGAATTGAGCATGTTATGGCCCAAGGCTGTTGGCATGTCTTTAATAAACAAATAATAAAAAAAGGCTCATTCGAGAAATAATTATGCCGTCACCTAGTATTGTTGGCCAAGAACGTGGCTATGTGATCCCCATAGGGGGCGCAGAGAATAAGTTAAATAACCCTGAAATTTTAAGCCGATTCGTGGAGCTTGCTGGTGGTAAGAATGCCACGATAGGCATTATTCCAACCGCTTCGAAACTTGCCGATACGGGCGCCAGGTACCAAGCAATTTTTGAATCACTTGGTGCTGGTAAAACACACTCGTTGCCAATTTCAAACCGTTCACACGCGAATGATGAAAGCTACGTTGAAATTCTAAAGTCTTGTACCGGTATTTTTATTACTGGCGGCAATCAATTGAGATTATCTACAATTCTTGGCGGCACGCCGATTGCTCAAACAATTCGCCGACTAATTGCCTCCGGTGTTCACTACGCGGGCACTTCGGCGGGAGCTGCGATCGTGTCGCAACACATGATTGCCGGTGGTAAAGCAGGCGCTGTTCCAACTGAAGGCGGCGTTAGTTTGGTGCCTGGAATGGGCTTGATCAATACAGTGGTTGTCGACCAACATTTTAATCAGCGCAATCGTTTTGCCCGCTTGTTTAGTGCAGTTTCTTATAATCCGTCATTACTAGGCATTGGTATTGATGAGAACACCGCCGCCTTCATCGATGGAGAAAACACTTTTACCGTAGTCGGCAGTGGCTCAATCACTGTTGTCGACCCGTCAAATATAGAATATTCATCGGCAGCCGAAGCAAGAGAGGGCGATGCGTTAACACTGCTTAATCTTAAGGTTCATATTTTAGCGGCGGGAGCGCGTTTTAGTATTAATGATCGACAAGCTTTTAAGAAGTAGCGCTGGATTTTAAAATATAACATCACCTTACTTGATCAAAGATAAAAAATGGTGGCGTTCGCCGCCATTTTTTTATACCTTTAGTGAGAGCAATATCAGGATCAATTATAATTCTACTAACCGACATAATTTTGATCATTGAGTTACTTTTTCTCTGTTTTTAACCTCAAGGTTACGTTTGAGTTAATACTGCAAGCGATAATCTGACATCGATATTGGTGAGGAAAGTAAACCCAATGAGTTTTAAATACTGGCGAAAAGTCGTTACAACTAGTTAAAAGGAAAAACGTTTTTATGAAGATTTTAGCCACCAATGTCTATGTAGGGCCTAACGTATACGCTAATTTTCCAGTTATCCGGCACACCTTAGACCTCGCAGAGCTTGAGAACTGGCCATCAGTAAAGCTGGGTGAAGACTTCATTAATGGCTTAATCAACGCCTTACCGACACTGCAAACGCATGGCTGCTCCTATGGAGAAGAGGGCGGGTTAATCAGGCGTTTACGTGACGACCAAGGAACCTGGGTTGGTCATATTTGGGAGCATGTAGCAATCGAATTGCAAAATTTGGCAGGCTCTCCGGTCACCTTTGGCAAAACTCGTGGCACCGGTGAACTCGGGTGCTACACCGTGGTCTATCAATATCAGCAGCGTGAAGTCGGTCTTGATGCTGGCGAACTTGGCCTGAAACTTTTGACTCATTTAATGCCAGCAAAGGTGCAACAGCTAATTGATGCAGAGATTGACCCAGAGTTCGACTTTTCCGAGGAGCTGCATAGCTTTGTTAGGTCGGCACAGCGTAAGGAGCTGGGCCCGAGCACCGCGTCGCTGGTGCAGGCTGCTGAGAACCGCGGCATTCCTTGGTTACGGCTCAACGACTACAGCCTAGTGCAATTTGGGCATGGAAAATATCAGCAGCGAATACAAGCAACCATCACTAGTCAAACTAAGCATATAGCGGTAGAGATTTCTTGCGACAAACAAGAGACGCACGATTTACTAAACGATCTGGGTTTACCTGTACCGCAACAGATAATGGTCTATAGCGAACGAGAAGCAATACGCTATGCAAAGCGTATTGGCTACCCGATTGTGGTAAAACCGCTGAATGCCAATCATGGTCGAGGTGTGTCTATTAACTTGTCGAGCGACGAGGAAGTCGCTCTTGCCTTTGCCCAAGCGCAAGAGGTCGGTACTAGCCGAGCGGTTCTACTTGAAAGTTATATTACTGGTTTTGATCACCGTATGTTGGTGGTTAACAACGAGTTAGTCGCCGTGGCGAAACGCGTTCCGGGTCACGTTGTTGGCGATGGTAAGTCATCCATCGAGCAGTTGATTGACAAGGTTAACGAAGACCCTAGAAGAGGAATTGGCCACGAGAAAGTACTGACTCGTTTAGAAATGGATTCTCAAGCCTTGCGGCTGATAGAAGATGCTGGCCACACACCAGCAACGGTGCTCGAGTCTGGAGTGCAATTTTTTCTGCGTTCAACAGCGAATCTATCGACCGGCGGAACGGCGATTGATGTCACTGATATCGTTCATCCTGATAATCGAGATATGGCGATTCGAGCCATCCGTGCTATTGGCTTAGATATTGGCGGCGTTGATTTTCTGACCGACGATATCGGCAAATCATATAAAGATATTGGTGGCGGTATTTGTGAGTGTAACGCCGCACCCGGTTTTCGCATGCATGTGGCACCGAGTGAAGGCGAGTCTCGTGACGTTGCCGGCAAAGTGATCGACATGCTTTTCCCAATCGGGTCAAACGCTAAGATCCCTGTTGCCGCAATTACCGGTACCAACGGTAAAACCACCACTTCAAGAATGCTTGCTAGTATTATGGGCAGCGCGGGATTCACCACCGGCATGACCTCTACCGATGGCGTCTACATCGACGGACACTTGACGGTTAAAGGCGACATGACTGGTCCAACATCGGCGCAAATTGTGCTGCGTGACCCAAGCGTCGATTTTGCCATAATGGAAACCGCTCGAGGTGGTATTGCAAAACGTGGGTTGGGCTACAATGAGTGCAATGTTGGTGCTTGCTTAAACGTCTCAGGTGATCACTTAGGGCTCGATGGTGTCGACACCTTAGAACAACTTGCTGCGGTCAAACGTGTGGTGGTTGAAGTTGCTAAAGATTGTGTTGTGCTCAATGCCGACGACAATTTGTGTTTAGCAATGGCTGATTTCTGCGATGCCAAAAAGATCTGTTATGTCACCACTAACTCGGGCCACGGCTTAGTGCGTGAGCATATTCGTAGCGGTGGTTTGGCCGTTGTATTAGAGCAGGGTATCAATGGTGAAATGATAACTATTTACGACAACGGCGCTCATATGCCTTTGTTGTGGACGCATTTAATTCCGGCGACTATTGAAGGCAAGGCGATGCATAATGTGCAAAATGCGATGTTCGCAGCGGCCATGGCCTATAGTTTTGATACCTCACTGGAAAACATTCGCCAAGGGCTGCGTATATTTGATACTTCCTTTTATCAAGCGCCTGGCCGCTTGAATATATACGATCAGCATCCTTTCAAAGTCATCTTAGATTATGCCCATAACCCTGCGGCGTTCGCGATGATTACAGACCTCGCCGGACGCCTCGATGTGGCTGGCAAACGTCGGATAGTAATATCGGTTCCGGGTGATCGTCGCGATGAAGATATCACTGAAGCCGCAAAAATCATCGCTCATGGATTCGATTCATTTGTCTGCAAAGCGGATGATAATCGACGTGGACGTGGGCATGATGAGATTCCGCAACTTCTCAAAGCTGCGCTAATTGAGCAGGGCGTTGCTGAATCGGCAATTGAGGTTGTCGCGTCAGAAGAAGATGCGGTAAACCATGGTTTGGACCAATGCGGCCCAGGCGATCTATTGGTGGTGCTTGGTGATGCAATAACCCGTTGCTGGAAACAAATTATTGGCTTTAATTCTGGCGCTTTGGTTGAGTCTGCGGCGCTGTCCGCACCGCAAACGTCGGCGGAAAAGTTATATCAGCCGGTGGAACAAATATTCGAATTGGAAGAAGGGCAGAAATTGGTTAAAGATAATCGTGGTGTTAGAATCGTAGTCGAGCACGACGAAGCGTCGGACTAGGTGAGTCGGTCTTTAGCAAACATTAGCTCTTTAGGTAATATTGCGTGAAACTTGTACTAGATGAAGTCCGCCGACTAACTGGGCCAAACCTTCTTTGGGATAAGCCCGGTGCGATTCTTGATATCGAATTCGAAGGCATAAACGTGTCGAATTTGGTCGAGAGCTGGCAGCGTTGGTCGTCAAAATGTTTGCTCGAAATTGATTGGAGTAATGAGCAAAGTACTTATCGATTACACGCTCATGGTGCTAACTTAGCGATCAGCGCACCCTTAGACTCTCTTTATATTGCTTGTGATCTAGCTGAACTAATATTGAGCTGCTGCGAATCTGAGTTGCAGAGTAC